>ERZ773138.2757-NODE-2757-length-12530-cov-7.171623_pt1 | contig 12530 bp, 10 predicted proteins | sample MGYA00511114_ERZ773138 | MGnify/ENA primary metagenome ERZ773138 (study PRJEB29015, sample SAMEA2737805) | human gut metagenome | biome: human gut; feature: human-associated habitat; material: faeces | place: China | collected 2012 ...
TGCCCTCTTACGTCAGGGCCGGAATCCGAAAGTGCGCAAGAATTCGGGCGTTATCGAGATTGGTGCGGCTTATGCCCAGGTGCAAGATTATTTGGCTACATGTGGCTGTTATCGTTCTGCCTCGTATGCGCAGTGGGAGCCTGAAGATAAAGCCGATCCTTGGCTCATTGCTGCTGCCAAAGTCCTTCATGCCACCATCGTGACAAATGAGCAGGCGGTAAAGCCGACGCGTAATCAGCCTTTGAAAAGGGAGCCTAAAATTCCCGATGTGGCTGAAGCTTTGGGCGTACGTACCATGGGTTTGCGTGAATTTTATGACGCAAGTGGCGGTCTCACCCATAGGGCTTATCCGATACAACCGGCATTCTAGTTAAGGTCTGATTGACTTACATAGTTCCTGCGGTTGCGATCTTGTTGCTGATGGATGTTGCCACATCATCAAGATCGGTGTCGAATAGGTCTGCATAGGTATCCAGCGTCATGGCCGCGTTCTTATGGCCTAACATACGTTGTACGGCCTTGACGTTGGCTCCGGAGCTGATGGCGATGGATGCCGCTGTGTGACGAAGATCGTGACAGGTCAGCGTGGGGACGCCGGAATCCCTCAATGCTCTTGCGTACCAACCATGGTTTTTCGCGGATTGCTCACGCAAGTGGCCGCCAGAGGGCGAGGTGAACACCAAGTCCTCGGCATCCTTACCTTCGCATTGCTTTTTGATGGCTTCCATTACTTGCTTTGGAACGGGAACGTCCCGTATCTCCCATGTTTTCGGAGCTCCCTCAAAATGTTTTCTGCCAGAACGCACCCAACTCAGGCGCACCTTAAGCCGGTTGTTCTGGACGTCCACATGCTTGACGCGCAATGCAGCTGCCTCGCCCCATCGAAGGCCGCAGAAGCCCAGTGTCAAGATCAAAGCTCGGTAATTGCCGGACGCATTGGCAAGGCTAAGGACCTGTGCGGGTGTGAGATATGTGCGGTCTTTCCGTTGTTTCCTTGGAAGTTGGCATCCATCTGCTGGATTGCGGCGTATGCTGCCATCTCGGACTGCAAGGTCTAGCACACCTTTGAGCACTCCATGCGCGCGAATGGTGATTGTCGCGGAACGCCGTTGAGCAAGTTCGCTGACCCAAGTCTGAATCTCGCTATGCCTGATGGAAGCGATCTCTCGGTCTCCCCAGACATCACACACATGCACTCTCCATGAGCATTCAAGATCGCCGTAGTATTTGGGCTTGACGACGTTTTTCTTGCCTTTCAGCCAAGTGTCTGCGAATTGTCGGACCAACGTTTTACCGGCGTTCGGGGCGATGTAATCGTTGTCTGCGATATATGTCGTCATGCGAGCCAGATAATCCTGTGCGTCTTTTCGCCGCCGAAAACCGCGCTTGGTGCGCTGAATATGATTCGGATCGCGGTAACTCACTCGATATAGTTTGTCGCCGGACTTGGTGTTGTAGGAATATATGGGCATGATTTGGCTGTCTCCTTCGACGTTGCCGAAGGAGACAGCTTTTATTCCAGAAGCTTTTTCAGAGCGACGCCGGGAGCTGTGTCGGGTTCGGTTTCGTCGTGAACGGTGATGGGTGACGGGAGTCTCATGGAAACCGATTCGGGAACGCGCTCTTTCATGAGCGTCAGCCAATGCGAGGCCGTCCGCAGGGGAATGCCGAAGACTTCCGTCAAACGTTTTGTTGCGGGGCCTTTGTTGAGCTGAGTGACCGAATAGACTCGTGAGGCCCATTTCAGGGTGTCGGGTGCAGGGCCCTGTCTGCGGAGTGCGGGGAAGTCGACGCTGTTCAACACGTCATGTTCCCAATCCGGCAGTGGGCCGAAGATATTGGTTCCGGTGTCCGTGATCTCATAGGACCACAGCGGGGGATGGTAGGAGCGGATGATCTGCTCGATTGGCAGTCGTGCGATGTCTCTGATCTTGAGTTCGCGTGTGGTGCCTATCTCGCAGTTCCGCAGCACGATGCGCCGCTCTTCCTCGCTGTATCCCATGTGCAGGCGGATGTCGTATTTCCCGATGTGGTCCTCCATTGCGCGGATGCAATAGTCGGCTCTGACGGCGATTCCTGGGGCGATAGAGACGAATGATGTTCGGTCCATGCGCTCTAAATCTGTGAAGACGATGAATTTCCATTTGTCTACGTCGAGGGCGTAGGTCGTGTCTTCGTATAACGGGTTCGCCTCTTCTGTGCTCATGGCAGCAAGTATTACATGGGCGACAATCACTTTGCAATAGCCATATTGACAACATATAGGCAATAGTATGCTACAATCACAGCAATGGCAAATCTGTCAACAAATAGGCAATTCAATTGGAAGGATCTCTAATGAGTGCAACAATAACTGGATTTGAACCGTACATTAGCGATGATGAAGTGGTGTCCCGTATGCCTGGCATGACCAAGGGAAACCTTGCCCAGCTTCGTTACACGGGCAAAGGCCCCAAGTTCTATAAGCCGTCACCGCGTGTAGTGCTTTACAAGTGGAGCGACGTGCAGAACTGGATCGAGGATCATGCACAGACGAAGACGCGATAGTTGCTGTCGTTTCTTGGCAAAGCACTTCGAAACGAATAAAGGTCGCGTCAATAGGAGTTGACGCGACCTCAAAGAACCCATGTCCATACGCGTTGCTGCTGGAAAAACGGCGCGAGACAAAAGGAACCTTGCAATGATTGATTATAGCGATGTACGCCCGGAGAGGGGCGAATTCATCGGGGACGGCATAGCAAGAACCGCGGGAAACATCCCGTACAATCCGGAATCCGATGACAACGCGTCATTTCCTGACGACGAATTCTGGAATTCGAGGGAGAGCCTGCAACAGATCAAAGATTATGCGGTCAGCAGGTTCGTTTCCCCCTACGCGGTGCTCGCCGTGACGCTCTGCCGCATCATCGTGGCGACGCCGCCCCATGTGGTGCTGCCACCCACCATTGGCGCGGATTACGGATCGTTGAATTTCGGCGTGGTGATTCTTGGTAATCCGGGCTCGGGCAAGGATGCGGCCTTTGGCGCAGCGAAGGCACTGGTGCCGGACATTCGTGACGCCCCAGTGACCAGCGTGGCCAGCGGGCAGGCCATCAGCGCGTTATTCGGCCAGCGTGTGCAGGACGACGGCAGATTCAGACTGGAATGCAAGACTCCTCGCGCGATGATCAGGTATTCCGAGGCGTCCAATTTCAAGGCGCTGTCAAGCGCGAAGGAAAGCAACCTCCAGGCGGAGGTGCTGTCGCTGTTCTCCGGCCAGCAGATCGGCGACTACACCAAGAACAAGGAGCTGTCCGTGACCATTCCGGAACACGGGTATAGAACGGCTGTGGTGATTTCCGCCCAGCCGTCGATGATGGGCATGTTCGAGGTTGGCGTCGGTGTGGGATTCCAGCAGCGGTTCCTGTACGTCTCCGCGTACAGCGACAGGCTCAATGTCCGCGCCCTTGACGAGGATCCGGTCGCGCTGTCATCGTTGACGAGATTTCCCTACGACACCGGTCTGCTGCCCGTTGACTATCCCATCGAGCAGATGAACCGGCTCTACGAGTGCGGCAGCTATGCAAAGGCCAATGACTCCACGCCGGATTCCAGCCATCTGGAGAAGCGCCCCATGCGTCTGCCGCCGATAGCGATAGCCGAAATGAGAGCCGACAAAATACGGGTCAACAGGGAGCATGGCGGCGATCCGCGCCGGGCCCACGGCATGTTCCTGCGTGCCAAACTGTCGGCGGCCTTCCGCTTGCTTGAAGACCCGCTGTCATCCGAAATCATGCAGGAGGACTGGGAACTCGCGGGCATGATGATGCGTTACTCGCGTCGATGCTACGAGGAAAACCTGCAAGAGTATAGGAATGAGAACCTCAAACGACGCGCGGACTATAAAGAGGAGGACGAGCTGGTCCGCGAACAGGTCGATATGCGTTCCCAGCTCGCCACCGAGGAGCGCATCATGGAGGTGCTGTCCAACTCGCCGAAGCCATCCGTGTCCAAAGGGGAATTGACCCGTTCCCTGTCCAAAAGACAGAAAGCCAGTCTGGATGCCGCTCTGGAGAACCTGATGGCTTCAGGAAAGATCAAACACAGGAAGGGCATGAAGGGCGGCCACTGGTATTCGCTTGCGTGAGCGACCTACCGACCTACCCGCCTACTCACTACTGCCGTAAGGTTTTCCGCGACCTACCGACCCGAGCCTACCGACCTACCTACGGGAATCCAAGGTAGGTCGGTAGGCGAGCTCAGTAGGCGACCAAATCCCAGTGATTCCACCAGGTAGGTCGGTAGGTTGGTAGGTTTTTGGGAATAGACCAATTCTGACCGACGATTAAACCCCGGCTATCGAAACTGGAACATGGGAAAGCCATGACCCTCAGCATGACGCACAGTGTGGGTGTCGTCTGCTTCTACTGGTGTGTGAATCTGCGTACTTGGTATTGTTGAAGGCTATATCTACGGTTTTGAAGAAGGCATGGCATGACGAATAGCGGAACGCAGCGCGCGGAGTTGCACAAAACGATTTGGAGTATCGCCAATGTGTTGCGCGGCTCAGTGGACGGCTGGGATTTCAAACAGTATGTGTTGGGGTTCCTGTTCTACCGGTTCATCTCCGAGGACATCACCTCATACCTGAATGAGTACGAGCACCAGGCCGGCGATGTGGATTTCGACTACGCCAAGCTGGACGATGCCACGGCCGAGCAGGTGCGTAAGTCGATGGTGGAGGAGAAGGGCTATTTCATCCTCCCGTCCGACTTGTTCGCCAACGTGCGCAGATGTGCCGATGCGGACGAGAACCTGAACGAGACGCTGCAGCGGGTGTTCAAGAACATCGAGGGCTCAGCCATCGGCTCGCGTTCGGAATCCAGTCTGCGCGGCCTGTTCGACGATTTGGACCTGAACAGCCGCAAGCTCGGCGATACCGTGGTGGATCGCAATGCCAAGCTGGTGAAGGTGCTCAATGCCATTGGCGATCTGGACTTGGGTACGGAGAGCTTCGCGGACAACAAAATTGATGCGTTCGGTGATGCGTATGAGTATCTGATGACCATGTACGCGGCGAACGCCGGCAAGTCCGGTGGCGAGTTCTTCACGCCGCAGGAGGTCAGCGAGCTGCTGACCAGAATCGCCACCCATGGCAAGAGCGAAGTGAACAAGGTCTACGACCCGGCGTGCGGTTCCGGTTCCCTGCTGCTGCAATCCATCAAGGTGCTGGGCAAGGATAAGGTCCGGCAAGGGTTTTTCGGCCAGGAGAAGAACCTGACCACGTACAACCTGTGCCGCATCAACATGTTCCTGCACGATGTGAACTACGACCATTTCAACATTGCCTACGGTGACACGCTGATCAATCCACAGCACTGGGATGACGAACCGTTCGAGGTGATCGTGTCCAACCCGCCCTACTCCACCAAGTGGGAGGGCGACGACAACCCCACGCTCATCAACGATCCACGATTCGCCCCAGCTGGTGTGCTTGCGCCGAAGTCGAAGGCCGATCTGGCGTTCACCATGCACATGCTCTCCTGGCTGGCGGCTGACGGTACCGCGGCCATCGTCGAGTTTCCCGGTGTGCTCTACCGCGGCGGTAAGGAGCAGAAGATCCGCAAATATCTGCTGGAGGGCAACTTCATCGACGCGGTGATCCAGCTGCCGCCGAACCTGTTCTTCGGCACTTCCATCGCCACCTGCATCATTGTGCTCAGGAAATCGAAGACCGACGACAGCGTGCTGTTCATCGATGCGTCGGAACGGTTTGTACACGTCGGTAACCAAAACCAGCTTTCACCCGACGACATCGCCGCCATCATGGATGCTTATGTGAAACGCGAACCGGTTGAGCATTTCTCCGCCGTTGCCTCTCTTGAGGACATCCGCAAGAACGATTACGTGTTGTCGGTCAGCGGCTACGTGCAACCCAAAGACACACGCGAGAAGATCGACATCGTCGAACTCAACCGGCAGGTCTCCAGCATCGTGGCACGAGAGAACGAACTTCGTGCTCAGATCGACGCCATCGTCGCGGATTTGGAGAGCTGAAATGGTTGAAGCGTTTCAGGCACAGGGCTATTTTGGTAGGACACAGTATCTTCCCGAAATCCCTGTGGCATGCAGTCAAGAGTTCGACTTCTATCGCTGCGTTGAATTCAGTCACTCGATGTACGGGAAAACAGTTAGCGAATTGCATGCGGGGAATCTGAGATTGCCTTCCGGTGGGCGCTATAGTAGCGTATTCGGCAATCAGCGCTTGTCTTATTGGTCGAGCAGTGCGGAAACGGCAAAAGCTGAAATTAGAAAACACGGCGCTTCGTCCGATGTGATTCTGTTCAAAGCGTACGATGATGCGACCAGCACATGGCCTACCTTGATGGATCAAGAACCATTGGTTCTTGTGGATGCTCGTAATTTCGAGGTACAAACGATAATCGACAAGGTCGATAACGCTGCGCCGCTAGACAAGGATGAATTGGAATTGCTTAGGATGATCAAGGCCCAGGATCCTGATTGTCTTGTTTATAAGTCCCATGCCCGCGCCGGTGGGGAGAATTACCTTTTTTATGAAAAAGGATTCAATAAGTTAGCACTTCGAGAAGTCCGATTATCACTGAATGGCGGAAAGAACCGAAATTCTGTTGCTTGCGCCGTGTCATCTGACTATTCGCCAGTGCTGGAAGCATACGGATGCTATTTCAGTCCTATTGCGCGTATAGGCAAGGACTTAACGTACCCAGAGTCCTCGGAATACAGAATGAGGAAACAGTACATGGAACTATCCTTCAGCCAGTATCGGGAGCATGAACATGAGCAGGATTGACGATTTGATCGCGGAATATTGTCCTGATGGGGTGAAACACCAAACGTTGGGCGAAATAGGTGAGTTTATTCGAGGTAATGGCATTCAGAAGAGGGATTTTCAAGATTCTGGATTCGGGTGCATCCATTATGGACAGATTTATACCTATTATGGTTTATTTGCTGATCATACGAAGTCGTTCATTGACCCAGACTTGGCTGAAAAACGAAAGAAAGCATATAAAGGCGATCTGGTTATAGCTACGACAAGTGAAAACGAAGAAGATGTTTGTAAGGCATGCGCATGGCTAGGCGAAGAGCCGATTGCTATTAGCGGTGACGCCTATATTTTCCGGCATCATCAAAATCCAAAATATATATCTTATTGCTTCCAATCGGAGCTGTTCCAGTCACAGAAAAAGAAATATATAACTGGTACAAAAGTGCTACGTGTAAATGGCGATGCAATGGCCAAAATCCATGTTCCCGTCCCTCCATTGCCAGTGCAGGAGGAGATCGTTCGGATTCTGGATTCGTTCAGCTCGCTGGAGGCGGAGCTGGAGGCGGAGCTGGAGGCGGAGCTGGAGGCGCGGAGGAAGCAGTATGCCTATTATCGCAATGAACTCCTCACATTCGAGAGAGTCGTAACCGTTTGTATTCAGGATATCTGCATCCGAATCTGTTCAGGCGGAACGCCATCATCAAAGCGTCATGATTACTATGATGGGAATGTCCCATGGTTGAGGACTCAGGATATTGATTTCAATGTTATTAATCAAACTTCAGCCACCATTTCAGATGAAGGATTGAGAAATTCGGCTGCCCAGTGGATACCGGCCAATTGTGTGATTGTGGCAATGTATGGGGCAACGGCAGCAAAGGTAGCAGTGAACAGCATTCCCCTAACAACCAATCAAGCATGTTGTAACTTGCAGATTGACGAGACCAAAGCTGATGTCCGATATGTGTTCCACTGGCTTTCCAATGAGTATGAACATCTAAAGGCATTGGGTGAGGGCTCACAATCGAATATTAATGCTAAGAAGGTGAAGTCGTATCCCATTAGTTTGCCGCCGCTTGAAGAGCAACGCCGAATTGTCTCCATCCTGGATCGTTTTGACAAGCTCACCAATGACCTAAGTTCCGGCCTGCCCGCCGAGATCGAGGCCCGTCGCAAGCAGTACGAGTATTACCGGGACCGCCTGCTGTCATTCGACGAACTTGCCGTGTGACGTTTCATCGTGGGAACGGTCGAGTTGATGTATGGTCAGGTGCCGGACCATAGGGATGCATAGCATGGTTGGGACGCGCCGCAGACTTTTCAAAATGTGAGGACACGACTAACATGGTAGATAACAGCAGCTCCCTAAGCCTACTCACAGTGCTCAAACCAGGGGGCTCTTCTCATATCGGGGCGGAATCCAAGCCCGCGAAGACCATCGACCAGATGATCGCCCTGATGTCGGAGCGAGGCCTGGTGATCACGGATGAAGCAGAGCTGCGGCAGGTGCTCTTCGACTGCAACTATTACCGTCTCTCGGGATACTTCCGTTCCTTTCAAGTCAACCCAGCGGCCGGCGACAACAGGTACAGGCCGGGCACTCGGGACGTTGATTTCCTTGTTCCCTATGCGATGGACGAGAAGCTGCGCAACATCATCCTCAAAGGCACCGCGAAAGTGGAACTCACCCTGCGTTCGAGAATCGCATACCTGCTGGCGTCAGACGGCAACGCCTACACGTATATGGATCCCGAATCCTATCAGGATGTGCGCAGCAAACGCGGCGAACTGTTGCGTGACAATCTGCTGCGCAACATGGACAAATGGATGAAGATGTCCAACGAGGTATGCATGCGGCATTACCGGCGCAAAGGCGGACCGGTGCCCGTGTGGGCGGCCGTCGAGACGTTCCCGTTCGATACGCTTTCCCGAATGCTTTCCCTGCACACGGATGCCAAGGCGCTCAGGGAATTGTACAGATCAGTCGGATTACGCACCAATCTGCGGACTTCCTCGGAGGTCGTGCATGCCATGGTTTATCTGCGCAATCTGTGCTCGCATCATGCCAGACTGTGGCATCGGGAGATGGTCATCCCGTCGCCTATGACGCGTGACATGAAAACCGCGTTCGCTGATTTCGAATACGGCGAGAAATCCGTGGCGTCGTCGCTGCTTGCGCTCATGTATCTTGTGCGGAATATCGAGGGCGACGATGGCTACGCCATGGTGATTCGTCGCTTCCTCGACTCGAATGAGGCATACGCCTCTGGAATCAGGACGGCCCTGCATTGGGAATAAGCCGCAGGATCCAGGAATCCCATATGCGCTGCGGAATCCGAATTCCTTTGAGTAGGATGGCGGATAAATACGGATGAAGAAGGAGCCCATGATGACGGAGCGGTCGGATATGGATCTGCCGGATGGTGGCAAGTCGTACAAGCTCGTGGCCGAGGGCGCGGAAAGCACCGTGGTGGCCGAATACGAGCCTAGCCACGGCCGTGAGACCGCGTACCAAAGCGAAGCGGATCTGGAGGAGGAGCTGCTGCGAATCCTTGAATCCCAAGGCTATGAACGACTTTCCGCGCATACGGAATCCGAACTGATCGCAAACCTGCGCACCCAGCTTGAGAAGCTGAACGATGTCCGGTTCACCGACAATGAGTGGTCGCATTTCTTCCACGAGGTCATCGCCTCTTCGACGGCGGGCATCGAGGACAAGACCCGGCTGATCCAGGAAGACAACATCCAGATCCTGAACCGTGATGATGGTACGACGAAGAACATTCGTCTCATCGACAAGGTGCATGTTCACAGCAACCGTCTCCAGGTGCTTCACCAGTTCGAGGAGGAGGGCGGCAGCCATCCGACCCGGTATGATGTGACGATTTTGGTCAACGGCCTGCCGTTGGTGCAAATCGAATTGAAGCGGCGGGGCGTGGCGATCAAGGAGGCGTTCAACCAGATCAACCGTTACCAGCGTGACAGCTTCTGGGCCGGATCGGGACTCTATGAGTACGCCCAGATCTTCATCATCTCGAACGGCACGCACACCAAGTACTACAGCAACACCACGCGCTTCAAGCACATCCATGAAATGGAAGGCCGTCCCGCAGCCGGCCGTTCGCAGAAGAGCTCCGACAGTTTCGAGTTCACCAGCTGGTGGGCCGACGGGCGCAACCATGTCATCGCCGACCTGACGGGTTTCGCTAGGACCTTCCTCGCCCGGCATACACTGCTCAATATCCTGACACGATATTGCGTGTTCACCGCCGAGCATGACCTGCTGGTGATGCGCCCATACCAGATCGCGGCCACCGAACGCATCCTCAACCGCATTCTCATCAGCGAATACGATCCGAAGAGACTCGGCACGCCCGAGGCGGGCGGATACGTGTGGCATACCACAGGCAGCGGCAAGACGCTGACCAGTTTCAAGACGGCGCAGCTCGCCAGCAACATGGATGGCGTAGACAAGGTGCTGTTCGTCGTGGACCGCAAGGACCTCGACTACCAGACCATCAAGGAATACGAACGTTTCAAAAAGGGCGCGGTCAACTCCAACAAAAGCACCAAGGTGCTTGCCGAGCAGCTTGCCAGCCCCGACGCGAAAATCATCGTCACCACGATTCAGAAGCTTTCCTCATTCATCCGCAGCAATCCCAAGCACGATGTCTACGCGCAGCATGTGGTGCTGATTTTCGACGAATGCCATCGCAGCCAGTTCGGAGAGATGCATACCGCCATCACCAAGCATTTCAAGAACTATCATCTGTTCGGATTCACCGGCACGCCCATCTTCGCCGTGAACGCGAAAACCGGAGGCTCCCCCAATCTGCGCACCACCGGACAGGCGTTCGGCGACTGCCTGCACTCATACACGGTGGTGGACGCGATCAAGGACGGCAACGTGCTGCCGTTCCGTATCGGATACGTGGACACGGTGCGCCGTAAGGAAGGCATCAGGGACGAACAAGTGTACGGCATCGACGCGGCCAAAGCGCTGAGCGACCCGCGGCGCGTGAGCGCGGTCACGTCGTATGTGCTCGACCATTTCGACCAGAAAACCAAGCGGCAATCCAGCTACATACTCAAGGACCGGCGCGTCCGCGGCTTCAATTCGCTGTTCGCGGCTGATTCCATCGGCATGGCCAAGCAGTATTACGCCGAGTTCCAGCGCCAGCAGGCCGAGCGCGGCGGGGAACCGCTGAAAATCGCCTTGATCTACAGTTTCGCGCCGAACGAGGCCGACCCCGGCGAGCAGGGCTTCATTGATGACGAAGACTTCGAGACCGCTGGCCTTGACCAGTCATCACGGGATTTCCTCGATGCCGCGATCTGCGATTACAACCGAATGTTCGGCAGCAGCTTCAGCACGGCCTCCGACCAGTTCGAGAACTACTACAAGGATTTGTGCCTCAGGCTCAAGAACCGCGATCTGGACATGGCCATCGTGGTGAACATGTTGCTCACCGGCTTCGACGCCACGACGCTCAACACCCTGTGGGTGGACAAGAACCTGAAGCAGCATGGCCTGATGCAGGCGTTCAGCCGCACCAACCGTATCCTGAACTCGGTGAAGACCTTTGGCAACATCGTCTGCTTCCGCGATCTGCGGCAGGAGGTGGATGACGCCTTGGCTCTGTTCGGGGACAAGGACGCCAAGGGCACGGTGGTGCTTAAACCATATGCGGAATATCTCGCTGCATACACCGAGAAGGTCTCGCAGCTGCTTAAGCGGTTCCCCTTGGGCGAGGAAATCGTCGGAGAACAGGCGCAGAAGGATTTCCTCACCCTGTTCGGCTCGATCCTGCGGCTGCGCAACATCCTGCAGGCCTTCGACGATTTCTCCAACGAAGATGTGCTGAGCCTGCGCGACCTGCAGGACTACCAGAGCCTGTACATCGATCTCTACCAACAGCGGCGTTCGCATGAGGAAGCCGACAAGGAGATCATCAACGACGACGTCGTCTTCGAAGCCGAACTGGTCAAACAGATCGAAGTGAACATCGACTACATCCTCGAACTCGTAGCCAAATACCATGACGGGCATATGGAGGACAAGTCGATCCTCGCGGACATCAGCCGCACCATCATGTCTTCGCCCGACCTGCGCAGCAAAAAGGACCTCATCGACTCGTTCGTCGAGTCCCTGTCCTCAGGCGCGGACGTGCAGCGCGACTGGAAGGAATACATCGTCCGCAAGAAGCAGGAGGAATTCGAGCGCATTGTCAGCGAGGAGCACCTGAAGACGGGACTGGCCGAGCAGTTCATCATCGACTGCTTCAAGGAAGGCTATGTCGACACGGACGGCACCAGAATAGTGTCGATGCTGCCCCCTGTGTCACGCTTCGCGCCGAGCAACGCGTACGAGCTGATGAAGAGCCGAGTCGTCGAACGGTTCCGCCAATACTTCGATCGCTTCGTCGGAATGTGAGGGAACGGCCGTCCCAGGGGCCGAAACGGAATGAGGACACCGGGGACCATACTTTTGGCAATCGGGGCTCCGCAGAAAAATCTGCGGAGCCCCGATTGCCGTCTAAACCAGCAGCTTGTCCAACGTCCAAACTGGTCTCCGCTGTCTTGATGGATGATGAATATGCAACAGGTTGTTGCCGCTAAAGCTGATGACGTAAGGAGCGGAGCAATGAGCGCGATCATCCCTCAAGGAATCCCATGGCCGCATCAGATAACGCCCGAATTCTTGCGCACTTTCGGATTCCGGCCCTGACGTAAGAGGGCA
>ERZ773138.2759-NODE-2759-length-12523-cov-2.525585_pt1 | contig 12523 bp, 10 predicted proteins | sample MGYA00511114_ERZ773138 | MGnify/ENA primary metagenome ERZ773138 (study PRJEB29015, sample SAMEA2737805) | human gut metagenome | biome: human gut; feature: human-associated habitat; material: faeces | place: China | collected 2012 ...
AATCAGAAAGAGGTCATTGCAAAAACGGATCAAAAAAAGAAAATTGATAAGAAGCAGACGAAGAAAACAGATCTGAAGGAAGAAAAGACATCAAAAGATGACTCTAAGAAAAAAGAGACGGAGACAAAAGAAACCGCAAAGGAAAAAACAGAGGTGAAAACGGAAGAGAAACAGACAGCATCTCAACCGGATGCTTCAGCTTCTACACAGAAAAATGACGCTCCCCAAACAACAGGCGGATCAAATGGAGGGAACTCAGGAAACGGCGGAACTCAAAATACAGCTCCGGTACATACTCATGATTATAGTATTCCGATCTATACAGGAGAATGGGTAGTCGATCAGGAAGCTTGGACAGAAACTGTCAATGAACCAGTATATGAAATGGTAGAACTTTCTATTTGTAATGGCTGTGGAATGAATATAACAGGAGATCCGTGGGGACATATAGATGCACAATTGGACGCAGGAATATATACATGTGGTGGGTTTCATTCAGAATGGGTACAGAAGCAAACAGGGACAAATACTCATACAGTTAACCATCCAGAACAAGGGCATTACGAATCGATTGTAACCGGATATCAATGTAGCTGCGGAGCAGTTCAATAAAATGAAAAATAAATACGGAAAACAAGAAACTACGAATCGAAAGGTTGGTAGTTTTTTTGTTGATAAAAATTGTGCCGAAATTCGGTACATACAAAAACAAATGACGAAAGGAGTAAAAAAATGAGAGAAAAAGGAAAACGCCTGATTGCGATTATCCTATCCTGTTTATTATTGTTATCAAATGTAACAGTATACGCAGCGACAGAAGCGGAAGCGCAGTCAGACACGCAAAACACAGTGAGTGTCAACGCATCTGAAGAAGCTGTGACACTACCAGAAGAACCAACAAATGGAAGTGCAGGAGAAGAGGCTGTAATTCAAAATGAGCCAAATGCGGAAGATACTTCTGATGAAACCGAGGAAACGGAAACGCTTGCTCCGATAAATGAAACAGATCCTTTGGAGATTTTAGAAACCCCAAAGAACATGGTAGGAATTGAAATGAGCAGTTTTACTTTTTTACAAACAACGCGTTCTGTTGGAATTCCAACTGTAGGATCAACAGCTACCGGAACATGTTATATCGGGGACACGTGGAACGTCAATTATCCCTATCAGGATTATTTTCATGTAAATAATTTTTCAGGCGATTTAGCCGGAGCTATAACAGTACAAGACTTTGAGTGTCTCGATCCGACGGCTGCGTTACCAGCGCACAAAAATGCAAGTTACGAGGCAACCGTTACAGAAGTAAACGCGGCAGGCGGATATGTTGAATATTATGTGCGTGTCACGCCTCCGGGAGCAACTGATGGTGTAACAAGACCGGATGGGGAGCATTTAAGTGGATATCAGCATGTTGGCGGAAAAGTCAGAGTTTATAGAGCATTTACAGGATCTTTAGAATTGATAAAAAGTTCTGCGAATCAAACGATCACAAACGGAAATGGCTGTTATTCCTTAAAAGGAGCTGTTTATGGACTCTATCAAAATGGAGCAGAAATCGCGCGAAAAACAACAGATGAAAAGGGATATGCGAAATTTGAAAATGTTACAGCGGGGAATTACGACTTGAAAGAGATTACTCCACCGAAAGGATATGCGCTTGATAAGACTGTATACCCTGTAACCATTAATTCCAGTCAGACAACAAGAGTGGATGTGAAGGATTATCCGCAAAGTGATCCGGTTGCTATTTTACTTGGGAAAATAGATAGGGATACGACACAAAACATGCCGCAGGGAAGCGCTTCTCTAGAGGGTGCAGAGTTTACAATTAAATATTATGCAGTACAGTCAGACAAAGACCCGGCAGAGACAGGAAAAAAACCAGTCCGTACATGGATTATGAAAACAAATGAAAAAGGAAGATGCTATTTAACAAAAGAATATAAAGTTTCAGGCGATGAATTTTATTATGATTCAAATGGAAATATAACCCTTCCGCTTGGAACTATTACCATTCAGGAAACAAAAGCTCCAAAGGGATACTTATTGAATGAAGAAATCTTTGTTCGTCAAATTACATCCAAAGGAACGGGAGAAATGGTAGAAACCTACAACATGCCGACAATCGAAGAAGAAGTTATTCGCGGCGATATTCAGCTTGTGAAGTATGGTGAGACTAACGATGAACCGGGAGACTCCGGCGCAGATATCAAGAAGCCGTTAAAAGATATCAAGTTTCATTTGACATCCAAAACTACCGGAGATGTTTACACAATTATTACGGATGAACAGGGTGTAGCAACTACGAAGCAGCTTGGAACATCCGATCGGGGAAATTTACCGTTTGATACTTACACGGTCTCAGAGGAGAGTCCGTACCCGGAATATGATATCATTGCACCATTTGAAGTAACTGTGGATGAAGAGGGTAAAACATATACATACATCTTGCGAAATGATACGGTTGATGCTCCGCTTTCGGTGCAAAAAGTAGACAAAGAAACCGGAAAGGTGATTCCGATTGCAGGCGCACAGTTCCAGATCCTCGATGAAAATAAGAAACCGATCACAATGAAAGTATCCTACCCTACACCGATGGAGATTGATACCTTTGAGACAGACGCAAATGGATCTTTCACTTTACCGGAAAAATTGGAATATGGATCATATTACTTACACGAAACAAAAGCTCCAGAAGGTTATCTGTTAGGCATAGAAGATATTCCGTTTGTCGTAGATCAGGAATTTGACTGGGAAAATCCGTTATCAATTACTTATCCTGATGCTCCTGCAAAGGGAAAAATCCGGATAACAAAAACAGATAAAGAGACAGATAAACCGATTCCTGAAGGCGCAGAATTTACCGTAACCGCAGCGGAGGATATCACAACCCCGGATGGAACGATCCGTACAGAAAAAGGAACAGTGGTTGCAACCCTTACAACTGACGAGAAGGGAAAAGCAGAAACAGAAGCATTGTATCTTGGAAAATATGTAATAAAAGAAACAAAAGCTCCAAACGGATATCTTTTAAATCCAAAAGAGTTTGCAGTGACCTTAGAATATGAGGATCAGGAAACAGAAATCGTATACGGAGACGTTACTGTACCGGATGAACTTGCAAAAGGGAAAATCCGGGTGAAGAAAACAGATGCAGAAACCGGAAACGGTTTATCCGGCGCAGAATTTGAAATCCGGGCAAAAGAAGATATTGTGACGCCGGACGGCACAGTAAAAGCGAAAGCCGGAACAGTGGTTGATACGATCGTCACAGATACAACCGGAATTGCCAGATCAAAAGAACTGTATCTTGGAAAATATGTAGTAAAAGAGACAAAACAGCCGATCGGATTTATTCGCCCGAACCAGACATGGGATGTGGAGCTGAAATATGCAGATCAGAAAACAGAACTTGTAAAAGAGAACCTTACAATCAAGAATCAGCCGACGGAAATTATCATCGACAAAAAGGAAACCGGAACGGACAAGCCGCTAGAAGGCGTTAAATTTGTCATTTGGAACAAAGACAAAGAAGATCCGATCGATCCGGGAATGCAGCATAAAGAGATCTATACTACAGATGCCAATGGAAAGATCAGACTTTTATACTTAGAACCGGGAAATTATGCAGTGGCAGAGGTAGAGAGCATTCCGGGATATGCATGGGATGACAAAATGATTTACGAATTTACAATCACAGAAGACGGAAGAGTTGATGGAGAAGTAAGCCATACGATTCCGGTTGGAAACGATCGCACCGAAATCACAGAAACAAATGCAATTAATGTCAGCACCGGAACGCAGGATGCTTTTGCCGTTGATCTGACAATCATAGACTCCGTATCGATCGTTAATTTAATGCCGAATCGAGAATATAAACTGCAGCTTATCCTTGCGGATGCGAAAACGGGAGAACCGCTGAAGGTGAAAGATCAGCCTTCAGGCGATCTGCTGACAACCGAAAAGACGTTTACAGCAGACAGTTCAAAAATGGACGTGGATATGCAGATTGAATTTGATGCATCTCCATTTGTAGGACGTACTATTGTGGCCTATGAATATCTGTATCAAGATGGTGTGGAAATCAGCAGACACGAAGACCCGAATGATAAAAAACAACAGATCTATGTAAAAGATAAATTAAAGCTTAATACAACTGCGATCGATCTGATCAGCGGCACACATGAGGCAATCGCAAAAAAAGACGTAACAATCCGTGATAATGTAGATCATTTTGGATTAATCAAAGGACAGGAATATGTCCTGAAAGGCATTCTGATGGATCAAACAACAGGAAAGCCTCTTGTAATCAATGGAAAGCAGATCACAGCAGAGAAAAGCGTGCAGATCGAGACAGCAGATGGAACAGTGCCTATAGATTTTACTTTAGATGCTTCTGAACTAAATAACCGATCCATCGTAGTATACGAATACTTATATCATAACGGACAACTGATCGCATCTCACGAAGATATTACCGATGAGGATCAGACCATAACCTTTAAAGTAGGTAGCCTGAAGCCAATTTTGCCGCCAAATAAAGGGGGAGGACTTTTGTCTGCTCTGAAAACAGGAGATTTTTCAGACATCATGCCTTTTGCGATCGCGCTGATCGGTACAGGAGCAATTATCCTGTCAATAGTAATATACAACCACAGAAAAAAGAAAAAACGTGAGGAATAAATACACGAAGCATTATGGCGCGTACCGAAATTCGGTACGCGGCCAAAGTAGATATATGTGTAAAAGGGGGAAATTGTATGAAATCCAAAAGAGAGATTGAACAATTTTTAACGATGTTGGAATTACAGGAGATAATGATACCGTTCTTTTGTCCATTCCGAAAATTATTCGTTAGAAAATGGATTTTATTTATCAGAAATTACCTCTTTGAAATTGAAGGAGAAATGGTCAATCTAAGAGAACTGCAACTGGCAATCCATCGTGTGATTTCCCCAAAAGTACAATGTGGAGGACTAAAAATGTGGAAATTAACGTGGATTATGGGGGTTCTGGATTATTTCTACTGTTGGAAATAGAAAGTTCAGAGTCCTGTGAACTCAAAAGGTAGAGTTCTTTTTTGATCTTGGATATATGGGTAATGATTTGTTTTTGAGCGGAAAATGTTGAAAAAAGATGATAAGTATAAATGCCTAGTATAACCAATAATCCGATATTTAGTTGATTTTGCAAAACAAAAGATTTGATATCCGGTGAAAATATTAAATCTTGAGGAAGATTATTTAAAATAAGTAGTGCAACAGGAATCGGAGAGAAACTTTTTAGAATAGATAGTTTTTTCTCCAATATTTCCAATCGTGTAGTGGCATCAAAAAGTACGATATTCAAGTGTTGGATCGGATTTGGATGGCTGTGTCGTATACTGCCGATATAGTAAAGATTTTTCTCATTGAGCATTAAGCGATATTTTTTGTAAATGAAGATGAGAACGTATCCGCATAATAGTAAATGGATGTATTTAACCGAAAACAAATATGCACAAATATTAAATTGTGTTGTTTCAATAACTAAAAATTATACTAGTGCCAAAATTGTAAGTTGGAGAGCAAATGATAAAAATAGTTTAGCAATAAACTGTATGGTAGGAAAATGTTTTTCAGAAACATGTTTGGACATAGAAAACTTGTCAAGTCCATGAGATATAAAAACGAAACCTGCTGAAAGAAAAAATAGTATAAATATCATAAAAACCTCCTACTAAATTAAGTATCAATGTTAATTATAAAAAGAATTTTAGATATTGTAAACAAAGGAAGGAGAACATGGAACGGATGAAAAAGAAAAAAATGGTAGCGATTGCTTTTTCTTTTTTACTGATGGCATTTCCGCTGCAGGTTTTCGCAGCGGGATCTGATCTTACGAAAGAGATTACCTTGACCGTGAAGAATGAAGCCGATAGTCGGGAACTTGCCGAAAAAGAATTTCCAAAAACATGGAAAGAAGGCAGTAAAACCTATGAACGATCGGAAATTACTTATAAGCTCATAGAGACAAAATATCTCGATAAAAAAGAAAAAGAGATGGAATTGAAAAGCGAACCGGAACAGACCTTTAAAGAAGGAAAAACAGTTTATACCTTGAAAAAAACGGAAAAGGTCGAGAAATCGATCGCAGAGGGAGATGTGCAAACAGTAACGGCGTATGACGATTATGATTATGCTATCGCAGAAAGTGATGTTCCGGCAACGAAAACGGTGACGGAAACGAACCGGATTACCGGAGAGCCGGAAGAAGTGATCTGCAACCTTACAGGGATTCATCCGGCGGGAATGGTGATGGCAAATAATACAATGACAGTCACATTTACAAATTATGACGCAGCTTATTATGAGTGGAATGGGAATTACATTCCAAGAAATGACGAGATTCCGCCGCTGTCCGGATATGAAGCGCAGCTTTTGGAAAATGCAGGTGCAGCCGCCGGAAGTATCATAACAGGATATAGCTGGAATGGAGATGCGTATTTGGTAAACGGTGTTCTGTGCCGCGATGCGATCGCAAACGTACAGCAGCCGGTACAAATGTACCGGGCAGAATATAGCGGTGTGATTCAAATTCCAAAGGAAACAGTTTATAAAGCCACCTATGAAACTGAAGATGTGGATGGAGCGAAAGAATACACAGTAAAAGCGACAGCAACGTATTCGTTGCAGTCAAATAATACCCCCTACATATTAGCTGGGATAGGAATATTTTTACTTTTGGTTCTTATTGTTATGATCATATTTGTAATTTCAAAAAAGAAAAAAGAGAATGGTGCTACAAATAGCACCCATTAAAGGAGGATTTTTATGCAGCAATTCATGCAAGGGCTTTATGACATTTGTAACACATTTAGTCCATTTGTTTATTTATTAGTAGCAGCGGCACTCATTATCATTGGTGTAATGTTTATCATTCCATCTCAAAAAGCGAAAGAAATGGCAAAATCACATGTCGGATGGGTAGTGATCGGATGCGGAATTGTTTTGGGTGCATTAACATTTGCAAAAGAAATCAGTTCAAAGTTTATTTTTTAAGCTGCTATAACTAAGCAGTAGCATTAAATAATGAGGCACTTTTTAGTGCCTCTCAATTCAAAGGAAGCAGTAACATATGAGGATTAAAAAAATTTGGACGAAAATTAAGGATTCCCTTATCCGTCCAGTTCAGGATAAAAAGAACACAAACCGAATCGGAATGGTCTTGTCTAATAATTATGTACTTCCGATTTTGATCATTCTAATTGATTTATTACTTTTTTTTCTATTCAATTATTTAATTAATGGTTTCGTTACCTTATTTCGTGCATTCTTCAGCGGAACAGGGGAATATACGAATGTTCTTGTTTGGAAAAATATATTCCCTAATTGGGAATTTATAACAAGTTCAAATACGGCTACTTATATTTATTTATTTTTCGCAGTTTTATTAATCATCTTAGACGGTTTCTTTATCTATCAGATGAAAACCTCATTATCTGATGATTATTTTAATCAAGGACAAAAAGGAGATAGCAGATTTCGCACAATAGAAGAAATTCAACAAGTTTACAAAGAAATTCCGGATAAAGATAAATCTTTTCCCGGTAGAGGCGGAACAGTTATTTCAAGATATAAAGATAAACTTTATATTGATCCAATACCCATGAATAATTTGATCATTGGTATGACTGGATCAGGAAAAGATGAATTTTATGTTTTTTCAAGCATCGATATTTATTCGAGAGCGGAAGAACAAACAAGTATGGTTGTTTTTGATCCAAAAACAGAAGACTACCGTAGTTCTGCAGCAACCTTAAGAAAACGGGGATATGATGTTTATTTCCTGAATTTAGATCAACCAATTAAATCCATGAAATATAACCCGCTGACATTGATCACAGAATACTACAAAAAAGAACAATATGATGATGCAGAAATGCTTGCTGATTCATTCGCTTATAGCATTTATTCTCCAGATGACTCTAAGTTATCCGGGAATGAAAAATTTTTTAATCAATCAGCCGCAAGTATTTTATCAGGATTAGTGTTAGCTCATATCAAAGATTGCCTAGAAGCAGATGCACATATTAACGAGCAGAGATTTATAACATTTCAAAAAAAACAAAAAGCTTATTCTAATCTTTCAGAGGCACAAAAAGCAGAAGTAAGATTAAATATCACATCCATTGATGAAGCGATTGATAACGAAGATATTCGATATATTCCAGATAATTTCCTTATTTCGGATGTGAATATGGTTCATAAATATGAAAAATGTATCAACATGTATTCTATCTTAAATTTGATTATCGAATTATCAAATATTCATGTACTAGACTCCGAAGATACGATGCTTGACATTTATTTCAAAGAACGTCCACCTCTCGATCCCGGAAAAATCCGCTATGCGAGTGCGATGGTTGCCGGGGACAGAACAAAAGGAAGCATTTTGTCTACGTTAATTAATGGATTAAATGTTTTTACAAATAAAGCAATCGCAAAGATGACATCATCAAGCACACTAAATTTTGATGATATTGGATTTGGCGATCGACCTGTTGCTATTTTCTTAGGCGTTCCGGATTACGACCGGAGCAAATGGTTTTTAGCAACCATATTTATTAAACAAGCTTATTATTACTTGGCACAAAAATGTGCACGCATCAACGGTAAATGTAAAACTCCAGTAAAATTTATTTGTAATGAATTTGGAAACCAGCCTCCTATTGACGATATGAGCGGCATCATTACCGTTTGTAGAGCGCGAAATATCACGTTTGACATGTATATTCAGGCATTTGCACAACTCGCAGAAAAGTACGGAGACAAAGTGCAAGAAACCATAGAAGGTAACTGCGGAAATATTATTTATATTTTATCAAGCAGCAAGGAAACCTCTGAAAAAATATCAGATTTAGTCGGTCATCGCACGCGTAAGATCATGCAAAGATCTGGTCAAAAATTAAGTTTAAACAAAAATTTCATCGAAAATTTAGAACAAGAGCCTTTAATTTATCCGGAAACATTACGCAAACTTCACGAAGGCGAATGCATTGTTATCCCTACAATGCACAGAAAAGATCTAAACGGAAATGATATCAGAGAAGAACCTATTTTTAACAGCATAGAAACATGTACAAATTTTAAATACCGTTATCAGTATCTAACTGATACATTTCCCAATCCGGACACTGTTCCATTAGATAGCATTAATCCTTTTTCATGTGCGGATGTAGATCCTCAAAAACTTATATGGGATAGTAACTTATCCTTTGAATCGTACTCGAAAAAACGTCAAGAACCCGAATTACTTTTTAAGAATTTACCAAAATCACATCAAAGACAAATCATTGTTCTTGTTAAAGATGCACTGGGAACTGATTTTGATAAAGACATGTTTTTAGATGATGTTCCTTTATACAAAATATTAATATGGATTCAGTCTTATTTGGGAATTGATTCTTTCGTGAAACAAACTGTTATTGACTTACTATTATTAACTTTAGAAAGGGGGAAAGTGAATGAATAAAAAAAAGAAATTTTTTGCTTGTTCAGCATGTCTTTTGGGATTTTTTATTTGTTCGTGTGAAGTGATGGCAGACGCCCCCGATGATGTGATTATTAGTATTCTAAATAATTATCCTGATTATTTCAAACAGAACAATATTATTTTTGATGTAATAAGATGGATTTCATGGCTACTCATTACATTGCTTCGGGTTATTGCAAATTTTTGTGTAACTTTGTATGAATATTCATTAGGTCTATTAACATTGATTTCAGAAAACATCAATAAATTTGTTCCTTACGCACACGAATTATTTACGGTAATCCTTGCAATAAGTCTTTTAGCAATGGGAATAATGTTAATCGTCCATCCCAAAAAGAAACCAGATCTTTTACTTTCTCTTTTCTTGATGGTCATGGCGTTATCGCTTCAAACTGTAATCTTAAATCCTATGATTGCACCAACGCAGGCAGCGATCCGAGAACTGTCGATGACAAATTCCATAGTAGACCGGATTGTAAATTCACATATTCACGATCTACTTTACATCGACCAAAAACTTCCTAATGGATTGATCGATCTAGCCTCTGGAGATATTGATATTGCTTCGCTAACAATAAACCTAACTGACAAACAAATCAATAACATCGATGTAAACGAAGTTCTCAATTATAAAAGCAATCGACTATCTGAAGGAGCAAAGGGACAGGATGGAATTCTTGGTAAAAAATTAGAAATTTACTACGATGAAAATGAGGTGGAAAATCGAGAATTAGTAGATGTAGACAATGGTTTTGGGTGGAATTCAGAAGATGATGCCGATTTTTTCAATGAATTTTATTATAGATATAAAATAGATAGTATTGAAATTATTATCTCTTTATTAGCTATTATCATCGTTTATTTATTTATGGCGGCAAAGGTAATCAAAATCGTCTTTGAAATTGTAATGGGAAATATTATAGCAATTTATTATTCTGCTAATCTGAATGGACCTCAAAAAGTTTTACAAATTTTCAAAGAAATTTTGAATTGTTTTATTGTTCTGCTTTTAACAGGTGTCCTTATCCGTATGTTTGTAATCAGCGAAACCATCATCTATGAACTCGAATTATCAGGGTTAGCATATGGATTTTTACTAATTTTTGTGGCGATTGCAGTTATTCAAGGACCGAATATCATTCAAAAGATAATTGGAATAGATGCCGGAATCTCTGATGGGTTGGGAACACTATTCGCTCTTTCGCAAGGTGCTAATTTGACTGCCTCAGGAGTAAAAGGCGCCTCTTCCGTTATCGGTAGTGCCGGAAGAGGAATTGGTTCTATTAAGCAAACGATTTCCGATAAAATTTCAAGTGCAAAGAGCGCTTCTGCAGATAATGGTTTAGGATCTGATATTCAAACACCTCCTTCGATGCATAATTCAGAAGAAAATGATATGTCTCAAAAAGGGACTAAATCAAATTCGGCGGAAGATTCAAATTCATCATCAACTCCTAATCCTTCCGGTTCATTCGATGATACAAAAGAAACTGTTCAAACTCCACCTTCCGAATCAGAAACATTATCTTCGGAAGGAACATATGGTTCGGAAGAGTTGGATACAAACGGATTTGTTGATCAGGAAAATGCAGATATTCCACCTGATATAGACGATACAAATGCAACGATGCCTCCAACTTCTAATATGCAAAGTGATTTGCAAAACGAAACCGTTCAACAATCATCTGATTTTTCTATGCCAGAAAAAAATAATAATTCATTGCATCCAGATGAAAATAAAAATGCCAGTGCAATAGAACGTACTTTTGGAAGTCTTGATTTATCAACCGAAAAACAGAAAAGCAATTACGAAACTTACAAAGAAATGGATACCGCATACAAAAATAGCCAAACGAATGAACTACAGAATACAAATGGTATCAGCGGAATCGGCGCAGCGAATACAACCTCTATGAATTCGATTCCAAACTGGAAAGAATTTTCAAAGAAAGGAAAATAAAAATGGAATATTCTATTGCTAATGAAATTAAATCACAAACAAGAGTTGTTGGAAACATTTACGCTTACGATTTTATTTTTCTTGTGTTATACGCGATTGGAACATTTTTTTTTAAAAGTTTAGTCAACAAACATTTATTAATACCATATAGTATATTTTCTGCTTCAATAGCTATTTTTCTAACATCGTCAAGCGGATTGAATCCTTTGAGAAGGAACTACCAGTCAATAATTATTTATTTACAACGTTCTGCAGCATTGTACCGACCAATTAAAAATATAAGTAGGGAGACTTAACTATGGATATGAAAATATTATCAGGAATCGTCTTTTTCTTACTATGTTCACCGATTCTGCTTGTATTCTTTTTTATGATTAAAAAAAGCAGGACAACAGACGAAAAAGAACACGCCATTAATAAAAGTGTATTAGATGTAATTCCAATCGCTTACTACGACACTTCAGTAGATGCCTACAAAATGAAAAACGGAGAGTATATGGATTTTTTTAAGATAAACACAAAAGATATCTATAGTCTCTCTGAAAACGAACGTATATTGTATGATTTAACATTTACAAAGCTTTATCGCACATACCCTGATGACTTAAAATTTATTACTCTAAATTTTCCAACAAACACCAGAAAACAACAGGAATATTGGAAACATAAGATCGAACTTACAACTAATCCTTTCCTGAAAAAACAACAGGAAGAAAAACTCTTTCAATTAGAATGGCTGCAAAGAAATAGTACAAAACGAGAGTTTTATTTGTGTTATTACGCAGCGGATAAAGACGCACTTAAAAAAGCGTCATCTGATATATTAGCGATTATGGGAACAGGTCGAGATGGACTGCTAGAACTATTAAGTCCAACAAAAAAACACAGCATTCTTTTTAAAATTGCAAATAAATGTTCTCAAATTTTTACGACAGAAACGAGGTGACAATTTTGCTTTTCGAGAAACAAAAAAATACAGAAAATGAAGAAATTGCAGCCGATTATTATTTGATCGAACAAATCCAGCCA
>ERZ773138.2778-NODE-2778-length-12454-cov-7.267683_pt1 | contig 12454 bp, 9 predicted proteins | sample MGYA00511114_ERZ773138 | MGnify/ENA primary metagenome ERZ773138 (study PRJEB29015, sample SAMEA2737805) | human gut metagenome | biome: human gut; feature: human-associated habitat; material: faeces | place: China | collected 2012 ...
TGAAGGAGTATTTTACCTATGTCTTCCGCAAATTGATAGAAGGCGAGAAGGACTACGAAAAACTTCTTCCTGCTACTGTTGCACTATAAATCCATACAAATAAAAGTTAAAACAAAAAAACAATGACTCTCCAGCCCCTTAATATAAGGGGTTGGAAGTAATTGAGTGCTTACTTACGATTTGGTGTATTCTATGTTGTGCTTCAATAATACAGAAACAACAGTTAATAATAAATATAGAGAATCCATGTTAAAAGTATAAAATATGAAAATCGCACTATATTTTGACGATAAATCTTTTAATAAAAAAGATTTTCGAAATCCAGAGATTGGAAATCCAGGTATTGGTGGAACTCCGTTCTGTTTCTTAATGCTTGCTAAATACTATACAGAATTATATCAAAAGGACAAAATCCTTTTTTATCATGAAGCAGATAATAAACAAAATATTTTTTCGGATAGTTACAAGGTTATAACTGTAGCACCTAAAAAAATTGTTGAACAATGTATAATTGATAAGATTGATTTTTTGGTAATTACGCATTCGAGATATATCCAATGTGCAAGTCTTTTAGAGAGTAGTCATGTACAATGTATTGTTTGGGTACATAATTTTTTAACTTATGATTATTTATTGTTACTTCGTCGTAATAAATCTGCTACAAGAATTGTTTTTGTAGGTAAAGAACAATATGATCGTTATATTGACGATCCTATAATAAAGAAATCTGTATGTATCATGAATATGTACAATACAGAATGTTATGAATATACTCGTACAGATCCTAATACACGGATTGTTACATATACTGGAGCAATTGTTCCAGGAAAAGGCTTCCATTATCTTGCAAAATATTGGAAAAAAAATCTTAAAAAGGTTCCAGAAGCAGAGTTGTATGTAATGGGAACCGGAGCTCTTTATAATAATAAAGTAAAGCTTGGAAGGTTTGGTATAGCAGAAGAAAAGTATGAAAAGCAATTCATGAAATATTTGTTAGATGATAAAGGCGAAATTATATCCTCGGTGCATTTTTTAGGACTTGTTGGTTCTGAAAAAATCAACTATTTTCAAAAAACGCGATTAGGAATTATCAATCCAACTGCAAGAACTGAAATATGTCCTATTAGTGTTTTAGAAATGGCATCGTGTGAAATACCAGTGGTTTCTAGGAATAAGAATGGTATGCCAGATGTTATTATTAATGGAGAGACAGGCATTCTTATAGAAAATTCATCAGACTTTTGTTCTGCTGTGGTTAAATTATTATTGGATGATGAATTAAATGTTTGTTATGGAAAAGCGGCTAAGTCTTTTGTACAAAAACAATTTAATCCACAAATAATTGCTGAGAAATGGCATAACCTTTTTGTAGATACAAAAAACAAATTATATCCACCATATCAAAGACCTACCTGTAATTATAAAAATAATTATAAGTATTTAAGACTTTTAAATAGAAATCTCAGAAAAATTCCGTATCTGAATTGGCTTCCATCTATTGCATTGATAGAATGTAAGATAAAGTCTATATTAGTATTCTTAGCTAAATAATAGTAAATAATATGAATAAGGTTAGATACTACTGGATTGATTGGATGAAAGTTATTGGAATGTTTTTAATAATTTGGGGACATTTCTTTCCAAAATTTTCCAATGTTATTATATATTCATTTAATGTACCTTTGTTCTTTTGTATCTCGGGATACTTAGGTGGGGGGGGAAGAAAGTGAAACTAAAATCTCTCTTAATTCCATATTTGGTAATATGCGCTACATATTTAGTCATAGAAATCCCGTGGCAATTTAAATCTGGAGACTTAAATCCTTTAAATTATTTGAGATCTATTGGATATATGTTATTAGGTTTTCAGAAAACTCCTAATGGAGTAGGTGCTTCTGCTATGTGGTTTGTCTATACTTTAGCTCTATGTAAGGTTGTACATTATTATCTAAAAAAGGAAATTGTAAGATTCTTTATAGCGTTATTATGTCTTTCATTAGCATATGCTACAAGAGATGTTCATCTATTTTGGTCTTTTCAGAATGTATTTATATGTTATCCTTTCTATTATGTAGGAGCGTTTATATTTGTAAATGGTCAATCGTATATTAAAGGATATTCTGAAATGGTTCGTGTAAAACCGTTATTATATGTCCTATTTTTAATTGGTTTATTATCTTTACTTATATGTTTCGCTCCGTATAATGGTTTTGTGATGATGTATCAATGTGGGTATGGGTACTATTTATGGCTTTTTATATTGTTGTCATTCATAGGTATATTTTTAATATTTCATTTATCAATAAAATTAGAAACATTTAAACCTACCTTTTTGAGAATTATTAGTCAAGGTAATATTGTTATACTTGCCTACCATTATATAGGAATTAGAGCTTTTGATAGCGTATGTAAAAGGTTAAATGAAAATCTAATGAATAATGATTTACTATCTTTTGTAGTTTCACTTTTTGTTTTATTCTTATTTATACCAATCATTAAGTGTGTATCACGTTATTTCCCTATAATAATGGGAGGAAGAAAAATATAAAACAATGAAGAAAATACTATTTACGATACAATGGCATAATATTGATTCAACTATTTCTAACTCAGCAAATACAATATGCGACGAAAATATAATAAATGAATTAAAAAAGAACCCCACTTTTGAAATTCATACATTGTCATATGCTGTTGATGGTTATCCTTTGGATGATTTTAAGGATGGAGTTTATATTCATCGATTTAAAAGATCCTGGCTATGGCGTCAACTGATAAATTCTCGCAAAAGAAAAACATTACATAAACTGATATATTTAATTCAACGTATATTAATGCGAGTGAAACAATTTCTAACAATTCCAATTTATCCTATATATGAACCATTTCATGTTATGAGATTTGCAAGACATGCATATAGATTACACAAGAAAGAAAACTTTGATATGGTTATTTCTGTTCATTTTGGAACAGATTCTTTATATGCAGGATATTATGTAAAGAAAAAGTGTCCTTCAATTAAATATGTTGCTGTATGTTGGGATTCTATTGCGGGTGGTAATTTGGTTAATTATTTGCCAAAGCAATATGCTCTTGTAAAAAAAAGAAAATTTGAGCGTAAGATAAATTCCTTAACTGATGCTATGATTGTAATGGATGCGAGTAAGGAGTCTCATCTTAATAATCCGCTTGCAGTGGAATATTTAAAAAAACTAATATTCTTAGATGTACCTTATTTTTGTCCTATTTCAACATCAGAAAAAGAGGAATCTCAAATAGTAGGAAACCCTTTAAAGGTTATGTTTTCCGGAAATATGGTGGGAAGAGATCCATCATATTTGTTCCATTTATTTGAAAAATATGTTACACCTGTTGTTTTTACATTTGTTTGCCATGATGATTTCCATCAGCGCTTATATCAATTGGCGAAACATTTGAAAAATGTATCTATAAGGTGTATTTCATATATGAAACATGAAGATCTATTAAAGATACAAATAGAAAATGATATCCTTATTAATTTTGGTGTAAAGAACCCCAATGCTATATCAGGAAAGATATTTGATTATATGAGTACAGGAAAAGCAATATTGTCGACTACAACTATTGATAATGAGGCTTGTATTAAATACTTAAAAAAATATCCAAGAGGATTAGTTATTGATGAACGTCATTCTATTGAATACAATAAAGATATACTGATTGATTTTATAAAAAAAATAGGAAATGTTAAAACCTCATTTTCTGTAATAAATAATTTATTCTATACAAGTAAACCAATAGCATATAGAACTACTCTTGAAACAATAATAAGTAAAAAAAATGTCAAATAACACATCTAATAGTGTAGTATCATCTTTAGTTTGGAAATTTTTAGAACGAGGTGGGGTTCAAGTTATTCAATTTGTCGTTTCAATCCTTATAGCACGGATATTATCGCCCCATGATTATGCTTCTGTCGCATTATTAACAATATTTATTTCTGTTGCTACTGTGTTTGTTCAATCAGGACTTAGCACGGCTCTAATTCAAAAGAAGGATTCTGATGAATTGGATTGTTCCTCGGTATTTTATTATAGTATCGCATTGGCATTAATTGTATATTTCATACTTTTCTTTAGTGCAGATTGGATCGCAGCTTTTTATGAGATGCCAGAATTAGTGCTTATTCTTAAGGTAATGGCTATAATTCTTTTCCCAGGTGCACTTAATGCATTGCAAATAGCCATTCTTTCGAAAAGAATGCAGTTTAAAAAACAGTTCTATAGTAGTTTGTCTGCTTCTGTTATTTCGGGCATTGTTGGCATTATATTGGCAGTAATGAATTATGGGGCATGGGTTTTGGTTTTCCAACAACTTTCATATCAATTTGTTATTTGCATAGTTTTGTTTTATCTTGTAAAGTGGAGCCCTAAATGGAGTTTTTCATTTAGGCGTACAAAATCTTTATTGTCGTATGGATTAAAACTTCTTGTAGCAAAACTAATTGATACGGTATACCATAATTTAGAAAGCATTATTATAGGAAAAGTATATTCTGCTGAAACTTTAGCATTTTGTAATAAAGGAAAGCAGTTCCCAATGACACTGATTGATAATATAGACGGTTCTGTACAATCCGTAATGCTGCCAGTTTATTCGGCAAAACAAGATGATTTAATTGCAGTTAAGTCCATGCTACGTAAGACTGTGTCAATGAGCACTTATTTAGCCTTTCCTGCAATGATTACGCTTGCCTCAATGGGAACGCCGCTAATCGGCTTGGTTTTGGGAAATAAATGGTTGGATGCAGTTCCCTTCCTACAATTATTCTGCGCTGTATCAATGCTTATACCATTACAAACCGCAAATTTACAAGCTATAAATGCTATAGGTAGAAGTGATGTTTTTTTAAAGTTGATGACTATAAAGCGATTTGTGGGCGTCATAATATTGTGTGTTTCTGTCTTTGTTTACAATTCGCCTTTTGCGGTGGTTGTAGCTGCACTGATAATAGAAATTGTAAGTATACTTATTAATGTTCCATCAAATAAAAAGTTGTTGGACTATCGCTTTTATGAACAAATTAAAGATATTTTCCCCAATTTACTAATATCACTTATTACCGGTCTTTTGAGTTACTGTATTTCATTGGGGGGCTATGGGTATTTCATTACTTTAGTTTTTCAAGCAATAATAGCAATTATTTCATATATAGTTCTCTCAAGACTGACAAAAAACGATAATTTAAATTATGTAAAATCTCTCTTGATAAAAAAAATATGAAAAAAGAACAAGTATATGTAATTCTGGCATCTCAAGACTTTCAATCAGCCAATCATCGTAATCTTTGGTTAGAGATTGCTGCTCAAACAGAGTGTCAGGTTTATGTTGCCAATATAATGGCAGATTATATTACTTCTATAATCAAAAAGAAATATAATCGTTTAAAGGAAGCGAAAATGTCACCTATACGCTTCAATGAGTATCTGACGATATTTAGGCCACTTGTTTTGGCGCGACCTGAAATACTTTTAGATAGTATGTATCATATAGTACGTAATGGTTTTTGGAAATCATTAAGACGGGTTGATCCTGACATAATGAAAAAACATGTAAATCTTATAGTTTATAATGCATATTGGGTGAAAATTCTAAAAGGCTCGCATCCCGATATGAAAATTGCTTATTATTTATTTGATGAAGTTCGATATAATGGAAAAGATAATAGTATAGATAAACTAAGATATCGTCAAGATGAATATGCCTGCAAGCATTCTGATATTATTTATACAATGACTAAAGTTCTTGCAGATTCAAGAGCCGAATACAATAAAAACATTCACGTAATGGGCAATGGTGCAATTCTACCATCAGATAATGATATTCCACCATATATTTTTTCTCGCTCTGTCGCATTTATAGGCAATTTTCGTGATTGGATTGACGAGGATTTGTTAGAATGTATTATAAAATCAATGCCAGATGTTCTTTTTGTATTTGCAGGATCCATAGAGGCTAATATGCGCAGATATTTTAACCAACTTCTAAATCAATATAACAATACAATTTATTTTGGTAAAGTTACGAAAGAGCGAATGACGCAGTTATATAGAATGTTTGGTGTGGTTATAATTCCATATAAAAAGAACCCTTTTGTACAAGCAACACGTCCAATCAAGATCGTTGAATCAGTTTTGGCTGGTACGCCAGTTGTAACCATTCCAATGGATGGTTATGATGAATGTGAATTTATACGATTCGCATCCAATGAATCAGATTTTATTAGACAGATTGTTTATTTGCTTGATCACAATATAGATAAAACCTCTTATACTTATCAACAGTTTTGCATCAATAATACTTGGAAGGAAATAGCAAAAAGAATTATTAAATCATTTTCTGATGAATAGAACACAAATTACCCCCCCCAATAGACATTTGCCAATTTTTATTCAGGCTTTAATCCCATATTATGGGAAAGGTGTACGTTTTAGAATTATGCTTAGATTAAGGAGATTTTGTCAAATATACAATATGTCCTTTCTTGCTCTTTGTATTAAAGGGTATCTTCAAAACCATTATGGATGTGAAATATCTGTAAATGCCATTATATCTACAAAAGTGCAATTTATGCATACTGTAGGTGTGGTAATTGGCGAAGGTTGTGTTATTGAAGATGGAGTAATTATTTATTCTGGTGTTGTCCTTGGTCGTAAGGATATAAAGATTGATGCCTATCCTTACATTAAAAAAAATACAATATTATGTACCGGTGCATGTGTGTTGGGTGGAGTAATAGTTGGTGAGAATTGTATAATAGGAGCTAAAAGCCTTATACTAAAAGACTGTATACCAAATTCGACATATATCGGTTGTCCTGGGCAGAAATTAATATATTGAAAGCGTTCTCATTTTTTATATTCGATGCTTTTAATCGCTGAAGGTAGTAAAGATATGAAAAAGTTCTATTTTAGGAACAAAAAGAAAAATATCCAATAGCTCCTCTATTGATATAGTTTTGTTTAGATAATAATGTATATAATTATATTTAGATATGATATTGGCAAACATAACAAGATAGATGGTATTCGACCTTATCTAAAGAGATAATAGGCGATAATACACCTATAAAATATTTGATTCTTGTAGCCTCTTCTATGTTGTTAGTTACGAATAAACAATGAAATGTATATTCTTCAGAAAAATCTAAACTATCAGATTTCAAATAACAACCATAATGTTTGGCTGCTTACTTTAACAATAATGAAAAGAAAAATGAAGAAAGTAATATTTTGCACTAATCTACCTTCGCCATATCGCGTTGATTTTTTCAATGAGCTTGGAAAATATTGTAAACTTATTGTTTTATATGAACGACAGACTTCGTCAGAACGTCATTCTGCTTGGAAAGGTGAAAAAGCAGTAAATTTTGAAGAAATTTATTTACGTCTCCAACCAGTGGGGGTTGATCGGTCTAAAGGTTCTGCTTTAAGAAAATATATTATAAAGCATAAGGCTGATATGTTGGTTTTTACAAATTATGTTTCTCCCGCTACGATCGATGCAATAATATGGTGTCGATTGCATGGATGTCCTTACTATGTTGAATATGATGGGGGATTTAATAAGAAAGATCTATTTACTAAGCGTGTATTGAAGAAAATCTTACTTAAAGGTGCAATTGGGCATATTACAACTGCAGAAGAACATATAAAATATTTGAAATCTTTAGGAATTTCCGATTCAAAAATTTATAAATATCCTTTTTCCTCAATAAAAGAACAAGATATAGTAGACGCTAATGTTTTAAACTCGAAAGGTCGTTCGTTTTTTAAAAAGAAACTTGGAATAAAAGAAGAAAAAATAATCCTAACAGATTTGCGCTTTTATGATAATATTACCTATGACATATTATTAAGAATAGCAAAAAATATTAAAACATCTGTTGGTATATATATAATTGGCAAAAAACCATTACAGATGTCTGATTATAGCAATATTCATTTTGTTAGTTTTGGTGAAGACGATATATCCATCTATTATGCGGCTTCTGATATTTTTATGGCTCTTTCTAATAAACGAATTGAGGATTATGACTTAAATACAGCTTTGATTTATGGTCTTCCAATAATTATATCAGATTCAGCAGTTACAAGTTCTAAGTTAATAGATAATGGCGATAATGCTTATATTGTGAATTTGAAAAGATTCGATATAATCAAAAATAGAATAATAGAACTAATATCAAATTCAACGCAACAATATAAATTCGGGAAAAGAAGTTTTTTTAAGATTTTAAAGTATTCTTCAGGTAGTGTTTTGGATAAATCAAAAAATATATTGTGGGAGGAAAATAGGAAGCGTATAAAAGAATATTCTAAATATGTACTTGGCATTCATTATGATAAAATGATTATTGCTGTTGGCCAGTTTATTCATCGCAAGGGTTTTGATATACTAATGAAGGCTGCTGCAAATTTTTCTGATAATATAGGGGTATATATTGTTGGCGGAGAACCGAATGACGAGTATCTTCAATTACAAAAGAATTTAGCTCTAGAGAATATTCATTTTGTAGGTTTCAAAACAAAACACGAGTTGTCTCTTTATTATCAAGCAGCGGATTGTACAGCCTTTCCTACACGTGAAGATATTTGGGGGTTGATAACAAATGAATCCATGGCACATGGGGTTCCTGTAGTAGCTACACAACGTTGTGTCTCTGCTCTTGAAATGGTAGATGATTACATAAATGGATTTATTATCCCAGTGGATGATTCTATAGAACTATACAAAAAAATAATTGACGCTCTGTCCTTAAAAGTATATAAGAAAACCTTGGATACAGCAATGAGGTTTACAATACAGAGCATGGTAGAAGCGCATATAAATATAATTAATAATGTAAAGAAAGAATAAAGAATATGAATCATAGTATTGATAAAAAAATTTATCTGTTATACTTTTTCTTGTTACCTTTCGGTAAATTATTTCGTTTAGATGAATTAATAGGAACACCATATATGTTTGTTAATATTAGTTCATTTGTGATGTTATTGGGTATAATACGGATTATACTGTTTAGAGCTATGCCCACTTTTTCTCACATGAGAAAATGGTGGTATATGTATGTATTTGTATCTTTATATTCATTTGCTTGGGCATGTGCATTTTATGATTTTGGGATAGTTGCAGGAAAAACTTCCTTTGGTTGTATTCCTAGAAGTATTGTTCTGAATTTCTTAGCAATACTTTCTATATACTACAATTCTGTAGCATTCTCTCGTTTTATTAAATTTGAAGATATAGTCCCAGTAATAAAAAAACAGAGTGTAATTTTATTATCGTTAGGATACATACAGTTAGGTATGCTATATGGTATTCCTGGATGTGCTCAGATTAATGATGCATTAGGGTCTGTATTTTCTATTTGTCAATCAGATAAACTCATATTAGGTGATAGAGGTATAACATTGTTTGGTGCAGAGCCGTCATCAATAGGAGTATTGATGATTGTAACTATACCATTCATATTTGCCCTTGATATTAAGGAAAAGAAATGGAGGCGTACGATTTTATGGTCTATTCTCTTTTTGTCATCAGGAAGTAGTCAGGCTTTGGTTATGTTTGTCATAGGAATAACAGTTGCTTTATACTTTAGATTTAAGAAAAAAATTCAACGTTTTTTTTATATAGGTTCATTCTCTATAGGAATGTTTATGGCTTTCTTTTATACCTATGGTATTGACATCACACAAAATATAACTAATGATGGCAGCATTTCATATATACTATATGGAAAAATGGTGGATACAGATAACCATTCAACAGCAACGCGTGTTTCAACAATTATTAATGATGTAAAAATTTTTGCAGAATATCCTTTAACTGGAGTTGGCGATGGTATGCAAGCGTTCTTTTATAATAAAAACACACCTGGTTGGTGTGCTCAATCAGATGAAATACAAGAGATATTGAAAGGAAATATTGCTGCTTCAGGTGGAGGAAATTTCTTTGCAACCTTTATTTCCGCTTATGGTATCATCGGTATTTTGCTAATGGTTATGTTTGTAAGAATGTATATAAAAGATATACATAAATATCTTTTGCCTTGTGATAACGTTGTTGTTGTTGCGACATCAATCAGTATCATTATATTCTTAGCTGCAGGGTGGTATACTGTTAGTTTCTTCAATAATGAGTATGTTCCGTTGATGTTATCATTACCATATTTTGGATTGTCGTTGAAAAGAAAAGTTTTATAATGAAGAGATTGTTAATTATAGGGTCTTCTCTGAATTATGGTTCTCCAGGAAGAATTACAGAGAGTTTAGGTTTGCTTGCTCAACGGAATGGCTGGGAAGTATTTCAAGCTCATGGATTGAAATATGCTAATCACAGTCAACTTAAAGCACATCCTGTATCGTCATGCTTTGAAGAGAAGATACATGCAGCTTTCAGTTTGCTTCTGGATGCTCATGGACTGGCCTCCACCAACGGTACAAAGAGATTGGTAAAGTGGATAGAGAAAATCAAACCTGATGTGATACATTTGCATAATATCCATGGTTACTATTTAAACTATAAGGTGTTGTTTGAGTATCTTGCCACTTTGAATACTCCTATTATTTGGACACTTCATGATTTTTGGGTAATTACCGGTCATTGCGCTCATTTTGATTACATTGGCTGTAATAAATGGAAAACAGAGTGTAACAATTGCCCTCAGCGAGGAACCTACCCCAAATCTTTGTTTTTGGATAAATCAAAGCGAAATTTTAATATAAAGAAGAAATATTTTACTTCAGTTCAGAATATGACCATAACTCCTGTATCTAAATGGGTGGGAAAACTTGTCGCAGAATCGTTTTTAGGCAGTTACCCAATCCAGCCCATCTACAACGGAATAGATACAGAGATATTTAAAAAAACAAAAAGTGATCTTCGTAAGAGCCTTGGATTGGAAGGCAAATTTGTAATGGTTGGTGTTGCAGCCCCGTGGTATCCATTGAAGGGTATGAATGATTATTTTGAACTAAGCAAGCATCTCGCAGCTGACTTCCAGATTATTATGATTGGTTTAAAACCAGAGCAAATAAAACAATTACCAGAGGGTATTGTTGGCATAGAAAAGACTCAGAATCAAGAGGAGTTAGCGGCATACTATTCTATGGCAGATGTTGTATTGAATCTCTCATATCAAGAAACATTTGGTATGACAACCGTTGAAGGTTTGTCATGTGGAACACCAGGTATTGTATATAATAAAACTGCAAGTCCAGAGCTTGTTACGCCTGATACAGGAAGAGTTGTTGAAGCTGGAAATATAAGTGAATTACTTAATGCAATTTATGAGATAAAGAATATAGGCAAATCAGCTTTTTCAAAAGCTTGTAGAGAAAGAGTGCTTACTTATTTTGACAAAGACAAACAGTTTAATAAGTATATTGAACTATATGAAAGACTAATTGCTTACAAGGAAATATAAATTTGTTTATAGTTTTATGCAAGATGAAGATACTTATAGTAACACAATACTATTTCCCCGAGCAGTTTCAAATTAATGAAATTGCTCCTGAATTTGTAAGACGTGGGCATGAGGTTACGGTGCTTTGTGGTGTTCCTAATTATCCTAAAGGAATTGTTTTTCAAGGATATGAGACTGCGGATGATTGCAAACAAAAAGAAAGGGAATATTACGAGCGGACGGGAGTGCGGGTGATTCATGCCAAACAACATCCGAGAGGACATAATCCTTTTAGCTTGTTGAGAAATTACTTCAGTTTTGTAAAGAACAGCAAGGAAGTTATACGCAATCTTTCTCCTGATTTTGACGTTGTGCTTGGCTATCAGTTAAGTCCTATAACAAGTATGTATGCTGCAGTAGAATACAAAAAGTTATATGGTACTCCTCTGATATATTACACTCTTGATCTTTGGCCTGTTTCGGCAGAATCAATATTAAAGAGCAGTAAGAATCCTTTGATGTTACCTGTGGCAAGGATGAGCAGAAACATTTATCAAAGTGCTGATCGTATATTGGTAACAAGCCGACCATTTATGGATTATTTAAGTCGAGTAAATGGAATAGAGCGTGAGCGTATGGGATATTTAACACAACATGCAGATGGGGGTATGCTTTCAATGGATTTGCAAAAAGAAACACATGATGGATGTGCTGACTTTATGTTTGCAGGAAATCTTGGCAAAGGACAAAGGATAGATGTCATAGTGAATGCTGCTGCTGAATTAGGAGCAAGAACAGACTACAAGGTGCATATAGTGGGTGATGGCAGTATGCGTAACACACTTGAAACTATGGTGAGAGAAAAAGGTCTGTCAAACAATGTTGTTTTCTATGGTAATCAAAAGCGAGACGACATGCCTTCATTTTATAAAAAGGCTAATGTCTTGCTGATAACCCTAAGAGGAAACAATGAAGTAGGAAACACTATGCCTGGTAAATTGCAGA
>ERZ773138.2790-NODE-2790-length-12415-cov-3.476861_pt1 | contig 12415 bp, 4 predicted proteins | sample MGYA00511114_ERZ773138 | MGnify/ENA primary metagenome ERZ773138 (study PRJEB29015, sample SAMEA2737805) | human gut metagenome | biome: human gut; feature: human-associated habitat; material: faeces | place: China | collected 2012 ...
GCGAGTTCAAGGAATTCTTCCCGGAGAATGCGGTGGAGTATTTTGTATCCTATTACGATTATTATCAACCGGAGGCATATGTGCCATCTTCCGATACGTATATTGAAAAAGATTCTTCGATCAATGATGAAATTGACAAATTACGTCATTCTGCAACAGCAGCACTGACGGAGCGGCGGGACGTGATCATTGTAGCCAGTGTATCTTGTATTTATGGTTTGGGAAGCCCTATTGATTATCAGAACATGACGGTGTCTTTGCGTCCGGGTATGTGCAAAGACCGTGATGAAGTGATCCAAAAATTAATAGAGATTCAGTATAACCGTAATGATATGGATTTTCAGCGTGGAACATTTCGTGTGCGTGGCGATGTTTTGGAGGTATTTCCGATTTCAGAAGCGGATCAGGCGGTTCGTATTGAATTTTTTGGAGATGAGGTGGATCGCATTGTTCAAATTGATGTGCTGACCGGAGAGATTAAAGCAGAATTGGAACACATTGTTATTTTTCCGGCATCGCATTATGTTGTTGATAAAGATGCGATGGAGCGTGCAATCCGAACAATCGAGGCAGAGTTGGAAGATCGTGTGAAATATTTTAAAAGCGAAGATAAACTACTGGAGGCGCAGCGTATTGCTGAGCGAACCAATTTTGATATTGAGATGCTCCGGGAAACCGGTTTTTGTTCAGGTATCGAAAATTATTCGAGGCATTTATCGGGATTAAAGCCGGGAGAAACGCCACATACATTGATGGACTATTTTCCGGAAGATTTCTTGATCATGGTAGATGAGTCTCATATTACCATACCACAGATACGAGGCATGTATGCGGGAGATCGATCCAGGAAGACTACACTTGTAGACTATGGATTCCGTCTGCCATCTGCATTAGATAACCGTCCGCTGAATTTTGATGAATTCGAGTCGCATATCAATCAGATGTTATTTGTATCGGCGACACCGAATGTATATGAGCAGGAACATGAGCTGGCGCGTGTTGAGCAGATCATACGGCCTACCGGACTGTTGGATCCGGAAATTTCTGTTCGTCCGGTGGAGGGGCAGATTGATGATCTGGTAGGTGAGATCCGAAAGACGATCGATGCAGGAAATAAGGTTATGGTAAATACGTTGACAAAACGTATGGCGGAAGATCTGACGGACTATTTGAAGGAAATTGGGATTCGGGTGCGTTATCTGCATTCAGATATTGATACGCTGGAACGTTCGGAGATTATTCGTAATATGCGGTTGGATGGATTTGATGTATTAGTCGGTATTAATTTGCTGCGAGAGGGACTGGACATTCCGGAGATAGCACTGGTTGCTATTTTGGATGCTGATAAGGAAGGATTTCTTCGCTCAGAGATTTCTCTTGTTCAGACGATTGGCAGGGCCGCACGTAATGCAGAAGGACGGGTTATTATGTATGGTGATGTCATGACAGATTCGATGCGCCATGCCATTGATGAGACGAATCGAAGACGAAAGATTCAGATGCAGTACAATGAGGAGCACGGTATTACGCCACAGACGATCAAGAAGGCGGTACGTGATCTGATTAGTATATCGAAGAAAGCCGATGGCAACTCAGGCGATATTGAGAAAGATCTGGAATCTATGAGCAAGAAAGATTTGCGGCAGTTACGTAAGAAGTTGACGAAACAGATGCATGCGGCCGCAGCAGAGTTAAACTTTGAACTGGCAGCAACGTTGAGAGATCAAATGATGAAAGTTGTACAGCAGCTGAATGAGTAAAATTCTGCAGTCAAAGGTTGTATAAATCAGTGTTGGCGAATAATCGCAGATAGGGTATAATGATTACGTAATGTAATGAGGAACGTAAGGATTCGACAGATATTCCAGTACAGCGAAAATTAAGTTTTGGATAGTTTGGCGCAGAAGATTTTTCTGAGAGTGCTACTTCACAAACGTGGTGGCTACGTCGAGGCTTGGGGAGTAGTGCTATCAGGAAAATAAGCAAGTCAAACTGCCAATCACTTAATATTCGCTGTACTAGAGAGAAGGGCAATAAAATTTTAGAGTATGCCTTATGTTTATTTCAAGAAGGGAGAAAAAGAATGACAAAGAAATGGCGGCGCGTATATGCGTGGGTGCTGACCGTGGCAATGGTCTTATCTATGGCAAATCTGCCGATTACCATTGCTAAGGCAGCATCGACACAGAATCTTACCGTGAAGAGCGGAGCAACCAGTGTAACGATTGCTAAGAATGAGTATGGCGATGATTATATTGGCGATATGTTTTTTAACATACCGGATGCCTTGAAAACGAAGAGTGCAATTTCTTCGAACAAGGTGACTTCCATGACGGTAAAGATCACGATCAAAAGTTTTACACAGGGAAGTGGCGCAAAAGCGCAAGCATTTATTTTTGCACAACCGGATGCATCGGGTGATTGGAATTGGAATCAGTCTTCGACTGCAGAGCTGGTTACCGGCAGTCAGTTAACGCTTACCTATTCCTTTGCAGATATGGATTGGAAAGGTGGAACAACGCTGGGAAATCTTGGCGTGCGTTTTGCCAATGCAGCCGAGGGGAGTACCGTGTCCTATTCTGTTGACTCTGCGGTGATCAATATGGCGGACAGCGGAAGCAGTGCGACAAGTAAGCCAAGCAGCACAGCAAGTGCCGGTGGCAATGTTTCGACAGACCAGATTGCGATCACGAGAAGTGTTGGCAGTGGAACAAATGATTATTATGCAGAATACAGTTTTTCTATCACAAATAACAGCAGCGAAACGGTTAGAGGTATTCAGATTTTAATACCGACATCGGGATCGGTTGACGTTGGCTATGTTGAGGGATTTTCTGCAGTGTATGATGCGGCGCTGGGAGGCGTTGTGGCATATTATTCGACAGAGATTGCAGCGGGAGCAACGGTTAGCAGCTCTTCTAATAAAGTTGGTTTTGGAAAACAGCCGTCTATTTCCGTTGGAGAATCTAATGTCATTGCTGTAAATTGTGCAGGTCCAAGTACCGGTGATGAACTGAATTATGAATTAACCGGACGTAAAGATGTTGCATATGCGGACACTCCGGTCGGCAGACATGGTAAACTGTCAGTACAGAAGGTTGACGGCTATGCGGCACCGATCATGGTGGATCAGAATGGTGTGCCGACACAGCTTCGTGGAGCCAGTACACATGGTATGCATTGGTTTCCGCAGTATGTCAATCAGAATGCGTTCCAGACATTGCGTGATGATTGGGGAATCAATATGGTTCGATTGGTCTGTTATCCACGCGACGCTGGATCGGTTGGATATTTGACGGGTGGAGACAGTACCAAACAGCAGCTTGATACATTGATTCAAAATGGTGTCGATTATGCAACCAAGCTCGGAATGTATGCGTTGGTAGACTGGCATGTGCATGCTTACAATCCAAATGAGTATTTGAAAGAGGCAAAGATATTCTTTACAAAGTACGCAACAATGTACAAGGATCATGATAATGTGTTATATGAGATTTGCAATGAGCCGACAGGCACAAATTGGTATAGTGGCAATGGCAAAGATCTTTATACATATTGTAGTGAAGTCATTAAGACGATACGTGACATTGATCCGGATGCGATCATTATATGCGGAACGAATACTTGGTCACAGGATGTCGATCAGGTAGCGGCTAAGCCGATGAAAGCTCTTGGTTATGAAAACATCATGTATACGTTCCATTTTTATTCCGCAACGCACAAAGAGAATTTAATGGAAAAAGTACGTCTGGCAACCAAGGATGGAACACCGATCTTTGTTACCGAATTTGGTGTATGTTCAGCAGATGGTAATGGAAGTTATGACACGGAAAATGCGGATCGGTGGATTGCGTTGTTGGACGAATTAAATATTAGTTTTGCATGCTGGAGTTATAGTAATTGTAATGAAAAATCGGCGTATTTTAAGAGCAGCTGCAGCAATGCCGGGGGCGATTGGACAGCAGATGATCTGACAACAACCGGTAAGTGGCTGATCAATACCTGTCGAGCACACGAGGAGAAAGAAAATGCATCCTATCCGGTAGTATCGCCGTCAGCAGAACCGACGAATAAACCGACAGTAACGGAAAAGCCAACGGCGGAACCGACGAAAGCACCGACAGTAACCGTAAAGCCGACGACAGAACCGACGAAAGCACCAACTGTAACAGAAAAGCCGACGACAGAACCGACGAATAAACCGACAGTAACGACTGCTCCGGACAAGGAGATACAGGAGGCACCATCGACAGCATTAACAATAGTGGCACGTACGTCTACCTCCTTAACCGTGCAGGCAACCGTTGCAGCACCGGCAGGCAAGAGTTATGAATACACAATTGATGGCACATCGTGGCAAACGCAGACTATCTTTACTGATTTACAACCTGCTACAAGTTATACCGTGTCAGTACGCTATGCAGAAACCGACAACTATCAGGCTAGTATGATCTCTGACCATACGTTGACAGGAGGTACACTAGTTGAAGATGTGTATAAGATCGACTTGTCTAAGCTGGACGATACGACTTATGTCGATGGCATGTTTAGCAAAGATGATGCAACCGGTAAATCTTATGCAGCAAGTTATGATGCTTCCAGTAATGAATTGACATTATCCGGGACAGATCATACTTTTGAATTGGTCGCTGATAATGCGAAAGTCAAAATTATATTAAAGAAAGGCGTTTCTGCAGCGTTATGTGGAGTGACTTGCGGAAACATTTCCAGCGAAGATGATACAAGCCTTGAGATGGTTCGAGGTAGCAATACTACTGGAAGTATTGAGGCAGCAAATGTCATTGTTTCCGGTGGAACTAACAACACCGAGCAGATTATGGCAGATACTATTGCGGTAAAGGGCGGAAGTCTGACCGCTGTAGCTGCCAAAGAAAGTAATAAAACAGCATTATCTGCAGACAAGATCACAATCACGGATGGAGAAGTGACTGCGATCGGGGACGGAACAGGTGGCGCATTATATGCAGATAGTAAGATCTCTTTGATCGGAGGAACACTGACGGTGAAAGCGGGTCCGAATAAAACGGAAAAATCTGCTATTGATGTGAAATCAGATGAAAGCAGCGTTATCTTGGTCGGAGATATTAAGATCATTAATCAGACAGATGGCGCACTTGGAACGGACGATTTGTTCTCGAAGGAGACAATTTCCACAGGGGGAACAACGACGAAGTTAGTTACCGTAACATTTGATACAGTAGATGAAGTTTGGACCGTGACAGTGGAACAAGGTTCTGATATTATTTTGCCGAATAGACCAAAGGAGAATTTAATTTTACGGTGGTATAGTGACCGTGATGTACAGGGATATGCCCCGGGAATTATATACACGGTACAAGAGAATACATACTTCTGTGCAAAATATTTTGATAAGGCGCCGGTAGAACCGAGCAGCAAGCCAACAGTGGCACCGAGCAGCGAACCTACCGTCACACCGAGCAGCAAGCCAACAGTGGCACCGAGCAGCGAGCCGACCGTGGAACCAAGCGAAGAACCAATCGCGACCCCGACGGCAGAGCCAACGAAAGCGCCGGAACCAACGGCAGCACCGATGATAACACCGGTACCTAGTGATGATCCGACAGAAAGTGCTGCTCCAAGTGAGAAACCAACGATCACACCAATGCAGAAGCCGGGAATTCAGGCGACCGGAATGCGCGTTATTGCCAGTGTGAAAAAGGTAAGTAATCTTCCGGTAAAACAGAAATTGCAGCTTGCAGCAGGAAAGAGTATGCAGCTTACGGTGACTTTGTTGCCGACAGGAGCTAAGCCTCAGAAACTAACGTATACCAGCAGTAAACCATCAATAGCAAAAGTAAGCGGTAGTGGTAAGATTGTTGCTGGTAAGAAAGCCGGAACGACAGTGATCACGATTCGTACAGCGAATGGATTGCAAAAGAAAATTACCATTCGCGTTATGAAAAAAGCGGTGAAGAAGATCAAACTGTCTGGCGTTAAGAAGTTAAAGGTTGGTAAGAAACTCAAACTGAAAGCCAAAATCACGCCTAAGAAGAAGTATGCATCTGCTAAAGTATTCTGGGTATCTGGTAATACTAAAATTGCAACAGTGACACAGAGCGGTGTTGTAAAAGCGAAGAAGAAAGGCAAAGTTAAGATTACTGCAATTGCAACGGATGGCAGTGGTAAGAAGAAAGTGATCAAACTTACCATTAAATAAATTTTAACAGATCGACTTAGAAATAAGTGGCAAATATGCCTTTTGAAAATTTAGAAAAAGAACAACCAAGTATTTATTGGTTGTTCTTTTTTGCTTTATAGGAAACTTGTCGTTTCCTATAAAGCGAAAAATGCTCCGCGAGGATGCGCATCTCGCGGAGAAGAAGTTAGCTGTAAACAGCACCGCTCGAGCGCGAAAGAGTCGCAAGCGACTCTTTGTTCTTTAATCGGAAATTGCTGTCTGGCAATCTTAATTTTTTCTTAAGGAAACGGACATATATTACAGCTATAAATGTTGTAATATATAACCAAGGAGAAAATTATAAGCTCCATCGTAATATTACTATTGTAGCAAAACGGACAGCGCGATCAATTGTCCAACATAGAAAGGAGAGAGTAATATGAGGATGAAAAAATATGTAATGACGCTGGTATTATGTATCGCTGCAGGAGTTATGCTGACTTTACCGGTGCAGGCAGATGCAAAGTCAACCGGGAAGTTGACCAAAAACATCAAATGGTCTTTGAACTCTGATGAGACAGTATTGACAATCACAGGAAAAGGAACGGTGGATATCCGTAAATTTCGTAAAGAGGGAAGATACAAATGGCCTGGTTCAGAAGCGGGACAGCCGGCAATTTTTGACAAGCTGGTGTTTGGAGAGGGGATAACAACAATTTCATCTGGCTTTTTTTGTATTGAGGGTATCAAAACGATTTCACTGCCAAAGAGCTTTAAGAAGATCAAAGCGTCCAATGAAATGGATGCTGTCAATGGCTCTTTTGAACCATACAGCACGACATTAAAGAAACTTCAAGTGTCTAAGAAAAACAAGAAGTTCTCTGTCAGTAAGGGCATCTTGTATTCAAAGGACAAAAAGAAGTTGTACATTTATCCAAGTGGCAAGACGGAGAAAAAATTTGCAATACCTTCCAAGGTAACCAAAATTTGCAGACGTGCCTTTTATGGAAATTCCATAGAGAGTGTTATTATGGGAAATAAGTTGCGTGAAATTGGTCGGCAGGCTTTTGCGAAAACGGAGTTAAAGTCTGTAAAGCTTCCAAAGTCGTTGAAAATTATTGAAGATTCTGCGTTTGACAGCACTCAGATTTCATCTGTAGAATTGCCAAAGGGCCTTAAGCGGGTAGGAAATCATGCGTTTGGAAACATCAAAGATTTATCGACGATCATCGTACGATGCAATTGTAAACTAAGTTATGTGTTTGCAGACAGTGGTTTTCAAACAAATCTTCAAACCTATGACCGAGAGAACTATACGGATTTTCGAATTGTATTGGGTAAGGAATTAAATGCAACAATATATCGTTTGTTTGCTGATTTTGCAGAGCACATAAGACTCGGCAAGATGAAAGTTGAAGTTGAGAAAGGCAATAAGACATATTACATCAAAGACGAGGCGGTATACGCTAAACGAGGGGATCGTCTGAAAGAGAGCTTTAAGAAGTCAAATGGTAAAGAACTATCATAAGAAGGGAGTGATTTTTATGAAAAAATGGAGACAGCTAGCAGTAGTCATGCTTTGTCTGATGGCAGCGATGACTATGACAATGACAGCAGATGCCAAGACAAAGAAAAAGCAGCCAAGTGGTAAAGTATGCAGTGGGGTGAAATGGACATACAATAAAAAGAGTAAAACGTTAACTATAACTGGAAAGGGATATGCTAAAATTACCGGGTTTTATGACAAATCACTGAGCAGTTATGAGTGGCCGTGTTCGGAAGATTCTGTATTGCCGGTGTTTACGAAGATTAAATTTGGAGAGGGGATCACGCAGGTCGATTATCGATATTTTGCAATGGAGGGCATCAAGCAGATATCGTTGCCAAAATCTTTTAAAAAGATTAAGTATGCAAGCCCAATTCGTGTCAATGGAGCTTATGAAGGCTGGAGTACAACCTTAAAAACGATTTCTGTAAATAAAAAGAATCGTAACTTTTCATCATCAAAAGGTGTATTGTATTCGAAAGACAAAAAGACAATTTACATATATCCTTCGGGCAAAAGTGTCACCAATTATAAGTTATTCGATAAGGTGACGACGATTGCACCGTATGCATTTTATGCAGCGGATATGAAATCAATTCAGCTTTCTTCAAAGCTAACAACTATTGGAGAGTGCGCATTTCAGTATTCAACAGTCAAGACAGTTACTGGCGGCAAAAAACTTCGAGTGATAGGACAGATGGCTTTTTATGAAGCCGATGGATTGACCAACTTTGCCTTTGACAGTGCACTTAGAAAAATAGGCAGCAATGCGTTTTATGCCTGCAGGCTGCAAAGTGTAACTCTTCCGGAAAAACTGGTATCTGTAGGAAGTTGTGCGTTTATGGCAAACGAAGAATTGCGTTCTTTGACGATATTATGCAGATTAAATCTGGGAGAAATCTTTCTGCTTTGTACGAAAAAAATGAATTATAGCAAGTCGGAATATGATTACCGACCAATTACGGTAAAGCTTGGGAAGAATGCTACCGGACCGCTTACGACACTCATAGACGATTTGGGGCAGCAGATCACTTTTGAGGTGGATAATGCCAATCCGATATATTACGTGAAAGCCGGGGTGCTTTATAAGAGAAAGGGAAACGAAGTATGCTATCCCCAAAAAGCATCTTAATATCTTGCAATATGCATAATAAAATATATAAATAAAATATATTTTTGTAAAAATTGTACATGAAATTTTCAAAATCATGTTGCAATACTACTACGAAAATGTTAAGATAGTTTTCGTAGCAAAAGAAATAACTCATGGGGGAGTTATTTCGATAATGTATTGGGCGTGATTGGGATGTAGAAAGACATTTTTTGTGGGGACAAAGGATGTCTTTTTATTGTACGTGATGGTGACGGATATCGTTAATGTGTTTGCTTCTTTTTTCATGAATTAATATCAAAAATATGTGGATTTTTTGGGATTTATCGGTATAAATATTGGGAAAGTATCGGTATTTCTTATGGATTTCTATTCATATTTTTTGGTGATGATTTGTGTTATTTTGTCATAAAAACGTACAAGTTTCTCAATCTGCCGGGAAGGAGAAGGATTATGGCTTTTCGTAAAAAAGCACTTGCTATTGTCATGAGTATGGCAATGGTAGCAACTTCGCTGTCAATTCCAACAACGACAGCCAAAACGGCGGAAGCCGCCGGCACAACATTTAACAACCTTAATCAATCGCAGATTACAGAGGCGATGGGTGTAGGTTACAACCTTGGTAACTCATTGGAGGCTGCAAGTTCCGGAACACCGAATGAAACAGCATATGGCAATCCAAAATTAACAGAAGACTTAGTTTTGGCAGCCAAAGACGCAGGATTTAAATCTATCCGTATTCCGGTATCCTATCTTAGCATGATTGACGACAACAATGGATACAAGATCGACTCTTCCTGGTTAGATCGTGTACAGCAGGTTGTTGATTACTGCGTTGACAATGATATGTATGCAATTGTCAACATGCATGGAGACGGTTATACGACAGTAACAGGTGGCTGGTTATTATGCGGCAGTTCTGATCAGACCAAGATCAAAGCAAAATATAAAGCGTGCTGGGAGCAGATTGCAGATCGTTTCAAAAACTATGATGAGCATCTGATCTTTGAGTCCATGAATGAAGAATTTGATGGAACTTATGGAACACCTAGCAGAACGGCTTATGCAAATATAAATGCCTACAATCAGATTTTTGTGGACACCGTAAGAAAAACCGGTGGAAACAATGATCAGAGATGGTTATTGATTCCGGGATGGAATACCAATATTGATTACACGGCGGAGGATTACGGATTTGCACTTCCTACCGATAATTATCTGTCTTCTAAGATTGCATCAGGCGAAAAAAGAATTATGATCTCTGTACATTATTATGATCCATGGGATTTCTGTGGAACAGAGTCCGGTGCAACCACACAGTGGGGAGACAGTATTACGGATTATTCGAAGAGAGCAAGCTGGGGTGATGAGTCCTATATGGCATCTCAGTTCAAAAAGATGTCCAGCAAATTCGTTTCACAGGGATATCCTGTGGTGATCGGTGAATTTGGTGCCATCAATAAAGCAAGTTATGATAGCCAGAATAAAGTTTGCCGTGCAGAGTATTATCAGAAAGTCTGCTATTATGCAAAGCAGTATGGATTGATCCCGGTAGCTTGGGACAATGGATACAACGGAGACTATGGTTTTGCGATCATTGACCGTTATTCCAACAAGGTTGTTCATCAGGAATTGATGGACGCTATGATGGAAGTGTATGGTGGTAATGAGTCCGCAACGGCAACAGGCATTCAGTTAAACAAGAGCGAGTTGACAATTCACATTGGTGATGAAAAACAGCAGCTTACAGCAGCATTAACACCATCGGACAGCAAGGATAAAGTTCTTTGGAGCTCCAGTGATGAGTCAGTAGCTACCGTTAATTCCAAAGGTCAGGTAAGTGCAGTAGGAGCAGGAACTTGTACGATCACTGCATCTGTTCCATTAGGATACAAAGCAACCTGTAAGGTGACGGTACCACAGGCCAACTATGTACGTGCGAAATTATATTTATTAGAGACAGCAAGCTGGCAGTCAGTCATCAGTGATGAATATGTTGATATTTATTCAGAAGGAGGAAAATTCTCCTTGTCCTTAGATGCGACTAAGAGTCAGTTGCAGAATATTGGTTCTTTGTATATCAAAGATATCAATGTTGCTGATGATGAGGCATCTGTATTTGACAAAGCAACTTTGAAAGTAACATCATTTGAAATTAACGGACAGAAATATACCATGAAAAATGGAAAATTTACGTATGATGTTTCACAGAAAGCATCAGATGATGGATTGATCTGTCCAGTCTTTAATTTCTCATTTATTAATGTGTGGGCGAATACACATGTAAACAACGTAACTGTGGAAAATGCAAATTACAAGGCATATTTCAATAATGTAAATTACCAGACGACGAATAAGGTAACCATGAACTTTGAGGTGTCCGGTATTAATGGTGGCAGTGATGTTCAGCCAACAGTAGCACCAACAGTGGCACCAACAAAGGCACCAACGGTAGCGCCAACAAAGGCACCAACAGTAGCGCCAACAAAGGCACCAACGGTAGCACCGACGAAGGCTCCGACAGTAGCACCAACCGCAGCTCCGACACAGTCACCGGTTATTTCAGATACGACGGAGATTGTATCTAACTTAGAGTCTACGTATGCAACGAACGATCCACAGTGGTTGTTAAATGCATCTGACGATGATATTGTTACTGTAGTTTATACTTGTACAGATCCTTCCCATGGTAACTGGGGCATTTTAGGATGGGGTGCATCTGTAGACAATGTATGGCAGAGTGGTGATAATTATTCTGCGGCAAGTAATGCAACGGATAAAGTAACGAAGACATATACAGTCAAAGAATTAAAGGCAACCATGAACATTAAGAGCACATCAAAGGTTACCTATTTGTGCTTGTCTGCTTGGAACGGTGGCAAGATCGTAAGTCTTACACTTTCTAAAGTAGGTGGAGAGACTCCACAGCCAACCGTAACGCCAACAGTAGCACCGACAGCTACACCGACAGTAGCACCAACAGTAGCACCGACAGTAGCACCGACAGTGGCACCGACAGCAGCACCAACTACAGAGCCTTCCGGGGACAGCAAAGTAACAGGCTCGGTAAAACTTACCAGTAATTGGGGCAGTGGCGGAATTGCACAGATTACACTTACCAACAATACAGGTGTCAGCTATACCGATGGATGGACGGTAGAGTTTACCTTAGACCGCGAGATTACTTCTATGTGGAGTGGTACTTGTGAGAGCCTTGGCAATAACCGTTACCGCGTAAGCAATCCAGGCTGGGATGGCAATTGGGCAAATGGTAAAACAATCACATTAAATTGTGGTGTTGGTGGAGGCAGCAACGTACCAGCGATCACAGATATCGTGATAAAATAATGAGCACAGTGTGCAATTATTAAGATATAATTGTTACAGATAAAGGAAGCCCTTACATTAGAGGCTCCGAGAACTCTTGCAACTGTTTTCAATATTAAGGAAAGCAGAAAAAGATGTATCGGAGCCTCTTTTTAATTGATAGGAAAATGCTCGTAACGTAGGGGGAAGCCAAAGCAAAGCGCTGGCTTTGCTTTTTTAGACAATATGTAATGACCTCCACTTTGTAACTTCGTGGATTTACCTGTATACT
>ERZ773138.2799-NODE-2799-length-12378-cov-5.763207_pt1 | contig 12378 bp, 12 predicted proteins | sample MGYA00511114_ERZ773138 | MGnify/ENA primary metagenome ERZ773138 (study PRJEB29015, sample SAMEA2737805) | human gut metagenome | biome: human gut; feature: human-associated habitat; material: faeces | place: China | collected 2012 ...
GGGGCAGAAATAGTAATGACCCATGGGGAAAATGTGCCCGTGCAGATTGCAGAATATGCCAGACTTTCCGGTGTTACAATAATTGTTATAGGACAAAGCAATGCCAGACGAAATCACTTTTTCAGCAAATCAACTTTGACGGAAAAGCTAATTGAAATTGTACCGGATATTGATATCCATATTATTCAGGATGCGGTAAAAAATAGAACTTATTCGAAATGGTCATTTACAGAACCTGCGGGAAAGCCGTCTGCAAAAGACTATGTCCTGACAGCTTTTATATTTGCAATATGTACTTTAATCGGTCTGTTATTTCAAAAGTTGAATTTTACGGATACAAATATTGTAACTATATACATTCTGGGGGTTTTGCTTACTTCAATTGTGACAGATGGATATTTTTGCAGCATAGCCGGATCTATTTTAAGCGTATTCTTGTTTTGTTTTTTTCTCACAGAGCCGAGAATGTCTTTTCAGACGTATGCGGTGGGATATCCGGTAACATTTCTTATCATGCTTATTTCGTCTGTGCTTACAGGAACACTTGCGGCAAAGCTGAAAACACATGCTAAACTGTCCGCACAGCTTGCCTTCCGTACACAGGTTCTGTTTGACACAGATCGCCTGCTGCAAAGGGAAAAAGGAGAAACGGAGATTCTTGGAGTTACCTGTACACAGTTGATTCGCTTATTAAACCGCAATATTACAGCGTATATTGTGAAAAATGGAACTTTATCAGAGGGAAAACTTTTCTCCGGGGAAAAAGAAAATACTGAAGATTTTTTAACACAAGAAGAGCAGAATGCAGCCAGATGGATCTATGAAAACAGCCAGCGTGCCGGTGTAACCGCACACTATTTTTCACAGGTCAAATGTTTATATCTGGCAATCCGAAGCGGGAATAATGTTTATGGCGTAATTGGGATACCGATGAAAAAAGAAACACTGGATTCTTTTGAATACAGTATTCTGCTTTCTGTAATAAATGAATGTGCGCTTGCCATGGAGAACGCACAAAATGCTATGGAAAAAGAGAAAAATGCAGTTTTAGCCAAAAATGAGCAGCTCCGTGCAGATCTTCTTCGTGCAATCTCTCATGATCTTCGGACCCCGCTCTGTTCCATTTCCGGCAATGCAGATATGCTTCTTAGCAACAGCGACCGCTTGGATAAAGCTACCAGGCATCAGATTTATACCGACATCTATGATGATTCCGAATGGCTGATCGGAGTTGTGGAGAATCTTCTTTCCATTACCAGGCTGAATGATGGAAGGTTGAAATTTAAATTTACGGATCAGCTTTTGGATGAAGTGATTGCAGAGTCACTTCGGCATATTAGCCGGAAGCATGATGATTATAAAATTATGGCAGACTGTGAAGAACTTGTTCTTGTACGTATGGATGTACGGCTCATTATACAGGTTCTGGTAAATTTAATTGATAATGCAATAAAATATACGCTGCCAGGTTCCGTAATCTGCATTCGGGGAATCAAAACAGAGGGAAAAGCACAGATAAGTGTAGAAGATAATGGACCTGGAATTCCGGAAGAAATGAAGTCACATATTTTTGAGATGTTTTATACAGGGAAAACGACAGTTGCGGATAGTCACCGAAGTCTGGGACTTGGACTGGCACTTTGCCACTCTATTATAGAAGCACATGAAGGAACCCTGGTTTTGACAGATCATGATCCTCATGGATGCAATTTTACTTTTACTTTACCCTTAAGCGAGGTGACATTAAATGAATAAAACATTAATTCTGGTGGTTGAGGATGACAGACCCATACGCAATCTGATCGTTACTACATTAAAAACACATGACTATAAATATCTGGCAGCAGAAAACGGATCTTCAGCTATTCTGGAAGCTTCGTCTCATAATCCGGATATTGTTCTTCTGGATCTGGGTCTCCCGGATATAGAAGGAGTAGAGGTAATAAAGAAAATTCGGACATGGTCGAATATGCCGATTATTGTGATCAGTGCCAGAAGTGAGGATACGGATAAAATAGAAGCATTGGATGCAGGGGCTGATGATTACATTACAAAACCATTTTCAGTAGAGGAATTACTTGCACGTATCCGTGTCACTCAAAGGAGGCTTGCAATAACACAGGCTGGGGATCAGCTGGAAACCTCTATTTTTGAAAATGGGGAATTAAAGATAGATTATACGGCTGGCTGTACATATCTGAAGGGAGAAGAACTACATTTGACGCCCATTGAGTATAAGCTGCTCTGCCTTTTATCCCGCAATGTGGGAAGGGTACTGACACATACCTATATTACCCAGCAGATTTGGGGACGATGTTCAGAAAATGATGTTGCTTCTCTTAGGGTTTTTATGGCAACACTGAGGAAAAAGCTAGAATCTGAGAAAACTGGGGAAAAATATATCCAGACGCATATTGGTATTGGATATCGTATGCTTAGAATCGAGAAAACTGAACATGAGAATCACAGCTAAGGGGTAACGTCCGGCAATACATCCACCGACATATTCTGCGTCATTATCGCAAACACCAGTTCGCTGCCCTGGTGAGGGAAGCAGTTCCGGTGCAGTGTCAAGAGATATCAAGAGTATGTGCGGGGCTGGGTGTAATATTTCGGTTTTGCAGATATGAATTGTGTAATGGAAATTCTACTCCTCTTGCAAAGAGAACAAATAATTTCGTGGAGTTAGAGAAAAGATATAGAATCTATCAGAGATGATTATATACTGTAGGTAAGATTAAGAAAAGAAAGTTGAAATACACTTTCTTTTTTTGTGCAATAAAAATCAGACAAGAAGATTTAGTCGTGTGATACAGGAACCATATTACATGACGGCAGATAGAATCAGGAGGAAACAGACAATGACGAATGATAGTAGAAGATTTGGATTTACCTATGGCTATGACGATGCTGTTACAGCGGCGATGCAGGAAAGAACATATCAATGGATGGATATTGTATTTGTGGACTTTGGCGAGATCAGTGGTGATTGCCTGCTTAGAAAGTCTCGACCGGCAATCGTATTGAGTGGAACGGCATACAATGAAAGCTCACCAATTCTTACCGTTGCGCCGATGACAAGAAGTCTGAAGGGGCTTGATAGTAAGTATCATGTTTTCATTGACCGTGAGGATTGTAACAATGAGCTGAATACATGAGTGAAAGAAAGTTTATGGATCTGGCAAAGGACGCACAGGCAACCTATAAGATCAATCAGGTGGTTTTAGTGAATTGTGATATTTTAGATGAATATCTGGAGTCATTCCGGATCACCGATTGACGGAAGTAATGGATATAGAATTGATAGGAAAGATTTTTCTATGCAAATGTCAGAAAATGCTTGCAAACATATGTTCGATATTGTATACTATGATTAGATTGAATAATAAAAGTGATCTTTTCAATCATTGGATACAAATCTGGGAGTAAGCAGGATATTTGTATTTAAGATTCTTTCCTATTTTTATGTAGATAGGAAGGAAGTGGATGCTATGGCAGGACGGAAGGATAGCAGAGGCAGAGTCCTTAAACAAGGGGAATGCCAGAGAAAGGATGGTCGATATTCATACGCATATACAGATCCATGTGGTAAGAGGCGTTATATCTATGCGAATGATTTGATGAAGCTGCGGTCAAGAGAGCAGCAGCTTCAAAAGGATCAATTAGATGGATTGGATATTTATACTGCGGGAAAAGCTACGGTAAATTATGTTTTCGACAGGTATCTTTCGATGAAATCAGAACTGAGATCATCTACATATACCAGTTATGTGTATATGTATGATCGCTATGTGAGAGATACATTCGGGAAAAAGCTGGTGGCAGAGGTGAAGTATTCAGATGTTATGTTTTTTTATGAGCGTTTGATGCAAAACTATAAATTGCAGGTTGGAACAGTGGACAAGATTCATACCCTTATTCATCCGATCTTCAAACTGGCAGTCCGTGACAGTATTATTCGTATCAATCCGGCAGATGGCTGTATAGCTGAGATTAAAAAGAAAAGCACTACAGGTGCAAATAAAAGAAAAGCTTTAACAATACCACAGCAGAAAGCGTTTATTGATTACACGCAGCATAGTGAAGTCTATTATAGATGGGCTCCATTATTTACGGTGTTGCTGGGAACCGGATGCAGAGTTGGTGAGATTATCGGCTTGCGTTGGGAAGATGTTGACTTTGCAGAACGCACGATCAATATTAACCATAGTGTTTCATACAGAGCCGATGCAAAAGATGATTTCAGATGTTCGTATTCTGTATCTAAGCCTAAGACGGAGGCTGGTATCCGGAATGTACCTATGTTGGATGCAGTCTATGAGGCATTGCAGGATGAAAATCGATACCAGAAGATTGAAGGCAGCAATGAAATGACGATTGACGGAATGAGTGGATTTATCTTTCGAAATCGTTATGGAGCTGTTCATAATCCGCAGGGAATCAATAAGGCAATCGAGCGGGTATCAGATGCATACAATGCTGAGGAGATTATTAAAGCGAAGAAAGAAAAGAGAGAACCGATACTGATTCCTCATTTTACCTGTCACCATATGCGGCATACATTTTGCACAAGATTGTGTGAGCAGGAGCCAAATGTGAAAGTGATTCAGGAGATCATGGGGCATAAGAACATTCAGACAACACTGGATATTTATGCTGATGCTACGGAAGAAGCCAAGAAGGAGTCGATGGTTCGGTTATCAGAAAAACTAGATGTATTTTAATATGTGTGAGCTAGGTTGCAGTTTTGATGGTGTTATGCTATATTGTAATGGTAACCGAAAATGAATTTTAAGTTGTCATATTTCTATAGTATAGTTTTGACACCAGAATATGTAAATGACATCACTTTGACATCTTTTTTGATTTGGCGGATGCAGTTGTAAGCGGTTATATGCATTATTGAAGAGTTGACAATATAATATGCAGATAATTGACTACAGGGGAATTATTTACGCTATGCTTGTATAATCAGGAAGGCTGGTTCTAGTCTTCCCGACAATGAAGAGCCTGGATTCTGACAAGAAAGCATCCAAGTCTTCCAAGGCAGTTTCTGCAGAGGCAGATAAGCCGGCAGAGAAGATTGACTTCTCCAATGTAAAGATTGAGCCTTTATTTGAGGAAGAAGTAGATTTCGAAACCTTCAGCAAGTCTGATTTCAGAGCGGTAAAGGTTAAGGAATGTGTTGCTGTACCAAAGTCAAAGAAGTTATTACAGTTTACGCTGGATGATGGAACAGGCACAGACCGCACGATCCTCAGTGGTATCCATGCTTATTATGAGCCTGAGGAGCTTGTTGGCAAGACATTGATCGCAATCACCAATCTGCCACCGAGAAAGATGATGGGAATTGATTCCTGTGGTATGCTGCTTTCTGCAGTAAATAATCTTAAAGATTCAGAGGATGAAGAACTTCATCTTCTTATGGTTGATAACCACATTCCAGCAGGTGCAAAGCTCTACTAAAAACGTGATGTACCTTATTGGTGGAAATTCGTAAAATTACAAAAATACGCCAATTTTACGCCAAACGATGTAGAGAATGAGCAGATTTGATGCTTATGGAAGTGGCGATATGATATAATAACCTCACTGGTAGAAATACTGGTGAGGTTTTTTATTGAATGCGTAATAAAAGGTGCTACTTCGTAATCAGAAAAGAAGGTGTAATATGAGAGAACAATTGTTGCTGCTGATGATAAATTAAATTTACAAATAAGATTTTCGTCAGAAATAAAATATTACGAAACTGAAAGATAATGACAGTAAAATTCAAAGAAGGTTGAAATACGCCTTCTTTTTTTGTACCCATTTTTAAGGAGGTGGTATCAAAAAGTGTACATTTAGGAACTAGATAAAAACGATTGGTAAACAGTACCAAAAAGTAGGGACTTCCTGTTATGGGAGTGTGGAGATGTTACATCGTCCGCAGATGAGGAATGTGCCGATGGCAGTAGGCGGTGATCCACAGGCGAGACATGGAATCGTATTGACAGCGAATTATCTGGCGAAGCGGCAGGGAGTGAAGACTGGTATGGCACTCTGGCAGGCAAGACAGGTTTGCCCGGATATTCAATTTGTTCCGCCGAGAATGGACTTGTATCTGCGTTTTTCTAGGATGGCACATGAGATCTATCAGGAATATACAGACCTTTGGGAACCATACGGCTGCGATGAGGTCTGGATGGATGTGTCAGGAAGCTGTTCTCTTATGGGAGATGGGCTTACGATTGCTCAGGATATCAGTCGCAGAATTAAGTCAGAGTTAGGTCTTACCGTAAGTATCGGTGTATCTTACAACAAGATCTTTGCGAAGCTGGGCTCTGATTATAAGAAACCCGATGCGATCACAACGATGGGCAGAGAGGAATATCGGACGAAGGCTTGGCCGCTTCCGGTGGGTGATCTATTATATGTAGGAAAGTCTACCGAGAGGAAGCTGCAAAGCATGGGCATCCGTACCATTGGTGAGCTGGCGCAGATGGAGGAAAAGTATCTGAAATCCCGGTTTGGTAAGATAGGGCTGGTACTTCATTCTTTTGCGAATGGCTGGGATGATTCTCCGGTTAAGAGGGAACATACCCATGCCCCGATCAAGTCCATAGGAAACAGCACAACGACTCCGAGAGACTTGGAGACGGATGAAGATGTGAAGATCATCCTGTATGTTTTGGCAGAAAGTGTCGCTGCCAGACTGCGGGAGAATGGCTTTAAGTGTCATGTAGTGGAAATATCCGTCCGCGACAACGCACTACATCATTTTACGAGACAGCATAAGATAGACAGACCGACGAACATCACATCGGAGATTGCACAGGAAGCCTATCGCATTTTCAAGGCAACATATCAATGGGAAAAACCAATCCGAAGTCTTGGTGTCAGAGGAGCAGAATTAACACTGGATCATGCATATGAACAGCTTGACATATTCTGTGACTATACCCGCCGGGAAAAGCAGGAGAAAGCAGATGCTGCGGTGGATGAGATTCGGAAAAGGTTTGGATATTTCAGTATCCAACGGGGACTGATGTATCAGGATACGCTGTTATCCTCTTTGGATGCAAAAGGTTCCCACACGGTACATCCGCAAGGATACTTTAGTTAAGAATAGGAGGCAGTTCTTTGAACGAAGACAAAATTTATGTAGATGTGAATGCCACATTTACCAAGGATGGAATGCTCCTTCCGAAAAGTTTTGTATGGGAGGATGGAGTAGAGTATGAGATCAGCAAAGTGAAAGACATCCGGCGTGCAGCCAGCTTAAAGGCAGGCGGTGCCGGGATGCGATATACATGTGTCGTAGACGGAAAAGAAGTATATCTGTTCTATGAAGACAACAATATGTGGTTCATGGAGAAATCAGCTTAAGCAGATCATGGCTTGCCATGGTCAACAGGCTTTAAGATCAGCAATGTCGGAGCGTCAGGACAGGGCGCATCGGAACTTCCGGCTCTAGTAATGGGCTTGCGAAGGTTGATTTCCCTTTCCCTTGCAAGTACAAATGTTGCGTGTTGGTAATAGCAATTTTGTATGGTAGAGGAGTTGAACTGAATTGGAGAAGAATTGGAGTACAGTGCAGTTGCATTGCAGAGAATGTAATGCTAGGATGATGGATTACACATTGTGTCAGGACGATGACCGGATCGTCCTGCAGGGCATTACGATCAAATGCAACCGCTGCAAACGGGTAATGATGTTGAAGAAATATACAGAAGGTATGATACGGAAGCGTGCCGACAAAGGTGTGTTCCGTATTTGACAGATCTGTTACATAGAAACAAAATGACAATTAAATGAACAGCCCACCTGATAAGGGCACATCAGTGATGATGGAAGCACCAGAGACGCAGGGGAAAGATAACCAGTAGATAACTGGCTTTCCTTTGCGTCTTTTTGCGTGGATCAGGCAGCGGAAAATTCAAAATTAATTTTTCATCATCTTACTTCTGGCTATCGAGATGGCTGGAAAGGATGAAGAATTATGATGATTTATGACATGGAAGCAAGTGGTAAGAGATTAAAGACATTAAGAAAACAGGCAGAAAAGACACAGGAGCAGGTAGCGGAGGCAGTTGGACTTGAGCCGGGAACGATCAGCCGGATAGAGCGAGGAGTGAAGGGAATGTCGATTGATTCTCTTTTGATGTTTAGTGAAATTTATGGAGTGAGTACGGATTACATACTGAAGGGGGACAAGGCTGTGACACCTTCTGATGCATTATTGGAAGAATTGGGGGCATTAGTGCAGAAATATAAGAGTTTGTAGGCGGGAGAAAATATGATTTTTCCATTTCGTCATGCAAGTTGGTGATTGAAAAGGTTATGATGTCTGATATAATATGATGTGTGACGGAGATGTGGTCAGTTACAAATCGTTAAGGAAAGAATCGAAGGTGGTGCAAACGAAAAAGCAGTCTTGAGATTTTCATTAACTGCCCTTTCGTTTGCATCAATTTCGATTTTTCCTGGTTGAACAAAGTGCGTCCGGTTGGTTTCCCATATATGGAGTTTTAATCTTACTGCCTTTGCTCAATTTTAACAAAGAAAAGCCTGCAAATATCCAGTTCTTTATTAAATGAATTGATTTTTTGCATTACAAATAAGCCTCCATCGGAAACTTCAAAATAAATGTTTAGTTCATATATATTAGCAAATCATATGTGGCTTCGGTGTGACATGATATTGTCCATGTGAGAGTGGAAGAATTTTTCCACCGCAGGATGAACATTTGTATATATCTTTGTTGTAAAGCAACTGAATGATGGCAGGTGCATCCATATCTTTCAGCTTGGAAATATATTTTTTGCAACCAAGGATGTTTCTGCATAGGGTAATCTTTTTCTTTTTATTTCTGGATGAAAGAAGACCATAGTGCCTGATACGTACAAAGCGTTTTGGAGGAACATGCATTAAAAATCGACGGATAAATTCCTCGCCGGATAAGGTGATCTCTTTCCAAAGCCCTTGGTTTTTGTAATCTTTAGCAGAAAATGTGACTGTAGATTCCGTCATACCTTTGATGCGGTAGTTACTGATAGCAATCCGGTGTGTATATTTTCCAAGATATCTGATGACAGATTCAGCACCGTCAAATGGTTTCTTGCAATAAGGCACCCATTCCTTAGTGTAGCAGGTATTTAACAATTCTTTGAAAGTATAATAGTTTTTGTAGGGGGAAGCAGAGCCATGAAATTCCAGCTTATGATCTTCCCAGAGTTGCTTAAGTTCTGTCATATACTTCCCACGAAATATTTTAGAGATAACTTTAACCGGCAGGAAGAAATCTTCGCCATTGTCTTTCCAGTGATTTTTTATATCCAGTCCACCGCCAAGAACGATGGCATGGATATGGGGATGAAAGTTCATTGCACTTCCCCAGGTATGAAGGATGCAGATATAGCCGATATCAGCCCCAAGATATTTGTTGTCCGCAGCGAGCTCACTCAAAGTATCTGACGCAGCATGGTAAAGAGCTGTATATAAAAGCTTCTGATTGCTGTAGATAACAGGATTGAGTTCTTCCGGAACTGTAAAAACCACATGGAAATATGGGGCATCTAATATATCCTCACGCCGTGCATCCACCCATTTTTCTTTTGGAAATTCCTGACACATAGGACAACATCTGTCGCGGCAGGAATTATAGTGGATGGATATACAGCCACAATCCTCACATACGCTTACATTTGCGCCAAAGGCACCTGTTTTGCAATTCATGATGTGGTAAGCCGTTTTTCTTTGAGCAGGAGAAATGTCATGTGAGTTTTCATAGGATGGATAAAAACGATGAAAAACATCCTGAATAGTACAAACATTACTCATGATTCTCCACCTCCCGGATTGTCGAACGGGCTGCGAATCCCAAGGAGTGTCTTGTTGCTCACATGAAGGTAAACATCCGTAGAACGAGGATCAACGTGTCCAAGAAGAGACTGAATATATTTTATATCCGTACCACTTTCGAATAAGTGACTGGCAAAACTATGACGGCATGCATGGGAAGAAACGCGACGGGTAATACCGGCAAGTTTGGCACTTTTCTTAAAGAACTGGTTAACACTGGCTATATCCAGATATCCACCGGTCCAGGAACTGGGGAAAAGGATATCTTTAGGACGCCCATATTTGAACCAATACTCTGTGAGAAGATCAAGATTCTTTTGAGACAGAATCGTATACCTGTCAATTCTGCCTTTGGTTTCCCTGACATGAATCGTCATGTTGGTACGTGAAATGTCATCATAATGAAGATGAACAACCTCTGATACACGTAATCCGGAAGAATACATAGTTGCAATAATGGCTTTATGTTTCAGGTTAGTGGTGGCGTCAATAATTGCATTTATTTCATTACGAGTCAGAACAGCTGGAAGATTTCGTTCTCTTTTCATGGCAGGAACAGTGTCATCGTCCCAAAGGATCTTGAGAACCTTTTTATAAAAGAACTTGATTGCAGACCGATAGTGATTATGGGTTTCAGGAGACCTGCCTTCCAAACGTTTAGCAGTAAGAAAACTTTCAGCATCTTCAAGAGTAAGCTCAGAGATAGGCTTTTTAATCCAACGAAGGAAGTAACTGACATCAGAACAATACAGTTGAATAGTCCTTTCACGCAGGTTACGTTTTTCCGCTTCATTGCGGATAGATTCAAAAATATCTTTATACATAATAAAACCTCCAAATAAGTAGTGTTAATGATTACATCTACCTATCAGGAGGTGCGTTAGCGTCATAATTCCGATTGCGGAAGAGACCAGAAAATGTTATTCTTATCATAGGCAGTGGGACTTTCTTAGTTCAGTTGTTTCGTGTGGTAACTTAACAATAACGGATTATGGAAAGTAATTCCACTGCTTTTTAATAAAAATAAAACTGCGCCACAGCCTTGGCAGGCCATCGCGCAGCGATTTTGTTCAATCTGGCTTTGATGAGGGTATCTAATTCTTCCAACTGCTGTTTTCTAAGTTGAATTACAGAATAGACCTTTTCCAAATTACCAGCTAACTCAGTTTGTTTTTTCAACTCAATATCTGGCACCTTAATTTTTTCTAACACTTTGCGACTAATAGCTTTAAATGTACTGCCTGTTCCCTGTAAATTTAACTCTTTATGTTTTCCTTTAAGTAGCCAATATATAAACTCAGAAGATACCTTGTCTTGATTTGGTGTGATTGCTGCCAAACCACGTCCGATGCAACATTCTTCTTTTGCATAATTCAATGCTCCAATAGGTGCTCTAACTGAAATTAAAATATCCTCAGCATGTGCAATTTTTGTCGGTGCATTACACCACTTTCTTGTAGTTGGATACTTCTCTCCAAAATCTGCATTTCCTTGAAAAAAAGGAATTCCATCCTCATTATCATTATAACTATCTGAATCTGGAGACTGTCCCATATTGATGTTACAAACATCTTTCAATTCCACAAATCCAAATTTGAATCAATTATCTTAGTGGATATTTCCATTTTGGAAACAACCACTATTCTCAACAAATTACGCAATATACTTTTGATGCGAATTCTTCACATTAGTCTGATTTACAATTGCGTATTGCATTGTGGTATCTATCTGAGAATGACCTAGTATCTTCTGCACCTGCTCTATTGGCATTCCTTTATCAATAGCCCTTGTTGCCATTGTCCTCCTGAACTTATGTGGATGTATTTTGTTAAGTCCAATGGATCTTCCAAGTTCTCGTATTCTTATCTCTACACCACTGATTTTCAGGCGATTGAATGGGGCATCTAATGTCACAAATAAAGCAGGATTATTATCCGTTCGACTATCAAGATACCGCTGCAAATGTATCTTAGCCTTTGCATCAAAATAAACCTTGCGTTCTTTATCGCCCTTGCCAAATACGATACACTCACGTTGCTCCAAATCCAAATCTGAAATATCCAGATTCACCAATTCTCCCACCCTGATGCCCGTAGAATAAAGCAAGTCTATGATGGCCAGATCCCGTAATTCTGTGCAATGATCTCGTAATTTTTCTATTGCCTCATCAGAGATAGTTTCTTTTACCACTGTCTTGGTCTTAATCTTGTGAATTCTTCTCATCGGGCTCTTTAGAATATAATCCTCTTCCTCTAGCCAGGAAAAGAAACTTGAAATATTTCTTCTCACATTATCAATCGTTACTTTACTGCAATTATTAATTTTCTGATACCTAACCAGATAATCTCTGATCTGCTCCGTATTAATTTTCCGAACAGGGTTACTGATGTCTTTCAGGAAATGCTCTACCGTAACTCGATAATACTGAATTGTCCTATCAGAGCACCCTTCCATCTGCTTCGCATTTAGGAATCTGGTAATATACTCATCATTTGAAATATTTTCTCTTTGAGGTTCATTTTCCGATAATTCCTG
>ERZ773138.2805-NODE-2805-length-12349-cov-3.499105_pt1 | contig 12349 bp, 10 predicted proteins | sample MGYA00511114_ERZ773138 | MGnify/ENA primary metagenome ERZ773138 (study PRJEB29015, sample SAMEA2737805) | human gut metagenome | biome: human gut; feature: human-associated habitat; material: faeces | place: China | collected 2012 ...
GTTTATGCAGACACGATTCATGATGTACTGCTGGAGCATTGTACTTTTCGGTCCTGTCAGGCAAAGTATCTGGCAGCAGCCGTATATTTCAAATTTCAGAAATTAGGACAGCGGGTAGAAGATTGTCAGTGTATTGATTGTGATCCGCCGGAAAATGTATTTTTTAATATATTATAACCAGGGGCAGGGAGGTGCCGTATGATCATAGGAAACCAGACAAAGTTATATTATAAAAAGAAATCATGGCTGACGCCAAAGCATCCGCTATATTTCGAGGAAGAGGAGTTCAAGATCTATTATGCGTCTGCGGTTATGATCCATGCTGAGAAAAATCAGTCTATGCCGCCGGAGCAAAATTATGAGTTGGAACGTTTGCTGCATCATGGTCTGGATCTGAATGCAGGACAGATGGCCCGGGTGCTGAAAAAGGCAGCGGATCCCGGTGAAGTTCTGGATTATCTGTATAGTCATACAGACCCGGGAATGAAACGTTATCTGCTGATGCTGGATCTTTATAATATATCTTCGGAGGAGGAGCTTAGCAGACAGGAGACAGATAATTTGTGGTTGTTTGCTCATATGCTGGAGATTCCGGAGAAATATATGAGGTTGTTTGAGCATTTTATCCGTGGAGCCCGGAAGGAGAATGAGGGAGAATGCCGCAGGATATTTGCTATGATGACAGAGTGCAAAATAGAATTGTCCCTGATGGAGTTAAAATATTATCTTATGACCCTGTATGATGTTTTTGAATGTACTCAGGACATGCTGGAAAAGGAGAAACGGATACGTCTGGTGGATCGCTGTGTCATTCGGGAGGATCTTGTCTTACGGGATGGTATGGAGCTGAGAATGGATCATGCGGTTGTCAGAATTTATGGAAATATTACTATTGATGGTGGAACATTTGTTGCGGAACACAGCCGGATCATTCGTAAAAGCGGTTCTCACAGGGCATGTCTGAATATTCGGCGGGCAGGAAAAGTCCGGATGGAACAATGTGACATTGATTGTAGAAATTACGGTATGTTGTTACGGGCGCAGGACGGAGCAGCGTTAATTCGCGACTGTGAGATTCATCATACCACCAGAGGGGCTGCTGTACGTTTCTGGGGCACTGCATTGCAGATAGAAGGAACCCTGTTTCATCACTGCTATTCCAACGAGGAGGGTGGAGCCGTACTGATCCGTGAGGGATCAGCGCGTATCGTACAATGTCGTTTCTGGCATTGCGAGGCGGTTCGTGGAGGTGCTGTGTATGGAAGAAATTTCATGGAGATCCGGGACTGCTTTTTTAAGAAATGTTATGCTTCGGAATATGGAGCAGCTGTATTTTGTATAGGAATGATACAAAATAAGATTTCAGGTCTGCATTACACAGAATGTTTTCCTGAGCGGACAGAACTGATCCAGTATATTGTAGAGCCGAGAGGTATTGAAATTTCGGAGAGGGTGGAGATCGGTGTGAATACAATTCTGGATTGTGAATTGGATGTCACATCGCAGGGTAGTTTGTGGCTTCACGATGCTGTTGTATATTTAAGATATCCTATTCGGTGCAGAGGTTCTTTGGAAATGGACAGGGTATGTCTTCTGGCTGATAACATGCAGCATCAGGATATGATTGTGCTGGAGCATGCCAGAGGATGCCGGATCACGAAAAGCCGTCTGGACGGAATGGGGCAGAAAAGCGGGATTTTTTCGGCAGCCACCAAGCTTGAGGCAGAAAAGACAGTATTTTGTAATATGAAAGGCGGGAGAGCTGTTTTTAATGCGTATCAGCCACAAATTATATCCTGTATCTTTAATTATTGTCAGAATGGCGGGATTCATTGCCAGGGTGGCACGATCCAACATTGTTTGTTTGTGAATTGCAGAGGCAAAAGTGGAGCAGGTGTGACAATGGTTGGCAAGAAAGGTTTGATACGGCAGACTCAGTTTGTGCGCTGTATTTCTGATATCAGTGGCGGTGCTGTAGACAGGGCAGTGGGAAATCAAATGACAGAATGTGAATTTACGGATTGTATATCCGGGGATTAGTGGAAGAATAATTGCTAAAATGAAAGAAGCCTGCAATCTGTATCCGGTTGGACACAAAATTGCAGGCTTCTTTGTTATATGGTAAAGAAAATATTAGTCGTTTGATGCATCATCGCAGGAGGTTTGATCTAAATCACGCTCCTCCTCTTTATTGGTTTGAGGCAGCAGATGAAGCTTCACTTTATCAATACGATTCTTCTCTGCGGATAAAACGAGATATTCTGCATATTTATCAGAAACACGTTCTCCGGTTTTTGGAAAATGATCCAAAAGATTAATAATATGACCGGCGATGGAGTCGTAGTCCTCTGACTCTATATCAATACCAAGCTGTTCGTTGATATCGTCAAGCTTGGCAACACCCAGCAATATGTAGTTCTCGTCATCTAACCGGGTGATTTCGTCTTCCTCGTAACCATCATACTCATCACGGATCTCTCCTACGATCTCCTCGATCAGATCCTCGATTGTCAGAAGACCGGCTGTTGCTCCATATTCATCCAGGACGATTGCCATAGGAATGGATTCCTTTTTCATTTCAAAAAAGAGTTCTGAGATTTTCTTATATTCATAAGTGAAATAAGGCTCTCTCATTACTTCGGATATCTTGAAATCTTCATGGGAACCCTCATAGAAGAAAATATCCTTTAAGTTGATAATGCCGAGAATGTTGTCGCGGCTTTCTTTATATACAGGCATTCGTGTGAATTTCTTTTTGCCGTAGCATTCCATTAATTCCTGATAGGTAAAATCAATGTTTGCAAACTCCACATCCATCTTCGGAACCATAACGTCTTTGGCAAGGGAATCTCCGAAATCCACTACATTTGTGATCATTTCCCGTTCCTCGCTCTCGATCACGCCTTCCTCGTGACTGACATTTACCATTGTCAGCAGTTCGTTTTCGGTGATCACCGGGCGGGGAGATACATCCACACGTAAAAGCTTTAAAAGACCAAACGAAATCTGGTTCATCAGAAATGAAACCGGACGAAGTATCTGTGTCAGCGCATAGACCGGCTTTGCATACAGCAAGGCGAGTTTTTCTGCGTCTACCGTGGCAAGTGATTTTGGTACGATCTCACCGAAGATCAGGATCAGGACAGTTAAAACACCGGTTGCTACGCCGGTAAATACACTGGCCGATATAGGAAGTCCATTTCTCTGTGCAATATGAATTGCGTAAGAAGTGGTGAGAGAAGATGCCGTCAGATTGACAATGTTGTTGCCGATCAGAATGCCGCTCAGAAGTTGTGTTGGCTTTTCAATCAGCTTTAAAACAGTTGAGGCATTTTTGACATGGTCCTCTGCCATAGATTGCATACGTACCTTGTTTACAGTTGTCAGACACGTTTCTGCTGATGAAAAAAAAGCAGAAAGAAGCAGTAAAATCAACAAAATGATAATCTGCGAGGCGTCACTCGAATCCAAAAAATCAACTCCATTTCTTAATAATATAATTAGATAGTATCGCTCCTATTTTACCTAGCCGGAAGTCTCTTGTCAAGATGTTGTCATACGAAGAGGTATTTTCTGACAATTTTGGAAAAAAATCAAAAACATCAGAAAATACTTGAAAATAACAATGGATAGAGGTACAATTATTTCAGAAAGGCGATATACATCTGATGAAAACAAAAGGGTATATCGGTGGGGAGGTCGATATGAGAAAAAAATCCCATATTTCACTTGCATGGTATCTGATGAATAGTGAAGGAATGGATGCTTTAAAACTTCATAAAGGATCTTTTTACATGGGCAGTGTATTGCCGGACTGCATGCCATCATTTCTGGTACGCAGACATACGATTGAGGATTCCTTTGAAGTATTAGAGAAGGAATTTCAGAAACTGGTATCACATTTTGATCCGAAAAAAGGGATTAACTGTTATTTTTGCAGACATTTAGGAATGATCACCCATTATGTTTCTGATTATTTCACATTTCCACACAATGCGAATTACCCGGGAAATTTAAAAGATCATTGTATCTATGAGGAGGAGCTGAAAAAGGAGCTTCGTGCCTATGTACACAGCCCGGAGGCGATTCGAAAGCGTAAAAAGCTGGGAATGCAGACTCCAGATGATATTCTGACAATGATCCGCCAGATGCATAACCGGTATCTCCAGATGGAAAGTGTGGTCATGCGTGATTGCCAATATATTATTGAATTGTGCCATCGGGTTGTAGATGCAATATTATGTCTCTTAGAGTCATTGTCGGCAGCAAAGATATCAGTTGCCTTGCAGTAATAAGTGATGTGGAGGGCAGTTTTGTTTTATGAGGACAAAGCTGTAATAGAAAATAATGAAACGGAGAGCGGCAGTATATATGATACTGTAGTCTCTCCGTTTTTTTGCATTTGTGGTTTGTCCGACTGACGATTTTGCATAAATATGGAAACAGTTTATATCTTGACAAAAGACAGAAAATGAGTAAAATGAAAAGAGTTTTCAAATTTAATGGCTGGATTGTACCTATGGAGGAGAAATATGGACAATGATATAGAAAAAAAATGGCTGATCTCATGCCGGGATGCAGGGTTGGGATATGAGAATAAAGCGGTATTGGAGCATTTAAATATTGAGATTCTGGAAGGACAGTATATTTGTGTGATCGGGGAAAACGGATCGGGAAAAAGTACACTGATCAAGTCCCTGCTTGGATTGTTAAAGCCGGTGAGTGGAACGGTACAGATCAACCGCCAGGTGGGAAAGGGGGCTGTGGGATATCTGCCGCAGCAGACACAGATACAGAGAAACTTTCCGGTGAGTGTGATGGAAGTAGTCCTGTCAGGATTTTTAAATGATATGCATTTCCGCCCATTTTATAATAAAAAAGAAAAGCAGGAAGCGAAACGCCATTTGGAGCATCTGGGAATTGCAGATCTGGCGGCAGAATGCTACGGAGAGCTTTCCGGAGGACAGCAGCAGAGAGTATTGTTAGCAAGGGCACTCTGTGCAGCAGATAAAATACTGGTATTGGATGAACCGGTTACCGGCCTGGATCCCGTGGCGGCCAATACCCTGTATGAGAGCATGGAACTGCTGCATCAGGAGGGGATGGCAATTGTTATGGTAACGCATGATATGGGAAACGCATTGAAATACGCAGATAAGATCCTTCATATCAGTGATGAGGGATATTTCTTTGGAACAGTGGAGGAGTATAAAAAGTCAGAACTGGCGCAGATATTTTTGCTGAAATAATACGGCAGCACAACAGATGGAAATGGAGGATGATCAATGATCGATCTGGTGATACAGATAATGTCGTACCCTTTTATGGTACGGGCATTTGTGGTGGGAATTTTAGTGTCTCTTTGTGCGGCACTTCTTGGAGTAAGCCTTGTTTTAAAGCAATATTCTATGATAGGAGATGGTCTGTCCCATGTATCATATGGTGCACTGTCCATTGCCCTTGCATGTGGAATTGCGCCCCTGAAGCTGTCAATTCCGGTGGTGATTGTTTCTGCCTTTTTTCTTCTTCGTATGACAGAAAATAATAAGATCAAGAGTGATGCGGCTATTGCAGCCCTTTCTGCATCGGCGCTTGCAATTGGTGTGTCCGTAACAGCCCTTACAACCGGAATGACAACAGATGTGTGCAGCTATATGTTTGGAAGTATACTGGCGATGACAAAGGAGGATGTGGTTTTAAGCGTTATTCTCTCCGTGCTGGTATTGATCTTATTTGTTTTTTCTTATCACAATATATTTGCAGTTACATTTGATGAGAATTTCTCCAAGGCAACCGGTGTCAGGGTGGGATGGTATAATACACTTCTCTCGATTTTGACGGCCGTTACCATTGTATTGGGAATGCAGATGATGGGGGCTATGTTGATCTCCAGTCTGATCATTTTTCCGGCACTGACATCCATGAGGCTGTTTAAAAGCTTTCGAGCGGTGATTATCAGTTCAGGAGTATTGTCTGTTGTATGTTTCTGCATTGGAATGATTGTTTCGTATTGTGTTTCTACGCCGGCAGGAGCAAGTATTGTGCTGGTAAATTTATCATTTTTCCTGATTTTTGCATTGATCCGGAAAATCCGTGAAAAAATTGGAGTCGCGTAAATGCCTATTTTATCAGGGGTTGCAGATTGTTTTTATAAAAAAATAAAAAAAAATAAAAAAAACACTTGCAAAACCTGAAAAATTGTTTTATACTAAGCAAGGATTGTGAGACAGAAACACATAAGCACAGCATAGTGGGCTATCGCCAAACGGTAAGGCACTGGACTCTGACTCCAGCATTTCAAGGTTCGAATCCTTGTAGCCCAGTGAAGGTCGTAAAATTGAATGATTCGGTTTTACGGCTTTTTTCATATCATGGACTGCATCAATTACAATGGGTGCAGGGGAGGCATAGACGCCTTTCGTACATAATGAAGAAATGGAGAGCAAAATGAAGAAAAGTTTAAAGAAAGTTTTATCCATGGTACTTGCACTGGCAATGACAGCAGGTGTGGTATCCGGAGCAGGAAACGTATCAGATGTTAAGGCGGAGACAGCTTCTATCGTAAATCCTCCGGTTGTTACAGATTATGCTTCATTACCGACACCGGCACAGGCAACGGTAACGTTACAGGGCAAGTCATCTGTGACTCCGAATGTAGTTGTACCGCTTCGTGTGGAGAATCCTGGTGTTGTAGAGGTGGCAGCAGCAGTTACATCTGGTGCGGCAGCATCAATTGAGATGGGTTTTTTCTCTGATCAGAATTGTACTGCATCTGCCGGAGTTTCTACAACCATGGCAGCAGGCAGCACACAGATCGTTGATAAGACATTTGTGGCGTCCACAGCAGCTACTTATTATGTGAGATTTAAATGGTCCTCTATTGTACCGAATGGGGCAGCAACAATTAAGCTGGTTACATACGCATATGCCGGACAGGAAGTAACATTGAAAAATATTTTCCAGCCGGTATTTACAGGTAACACAGGAAAAACTCTGTATCATAAACTGGTTGTTAAGAAAAGCGGACTTGTTGCAATCTGTGGTAATGAGTATCGTGAAAGTGGTACTTCCCTTCAGGCTGCCGGATTAAATGTACAGCTCTGTAATGCAAAAAAGAAACCTCTTCACAATGCATATCTTTCTAATTTAAATACATATACTGAGAAGTATGCGCTGAAGAAGGGAACATATTATGTAGCAGTTTCTTCCAGTCAGAGATATCAGCTGAAGGCAGAAAGCAAGGCTTGGAAAGATAAAAGTGGAAAGAATAAAAAGAAAGCAGCGACCATAAAAAAGGGCAAATCTGCAGATGGAATGGTAATGGTCAATGAGGGAATGAAGAAGGGTGACTGGTATAAGGTTAAGCTGACAAAGCGTTCTAAGCTTCGTATCAACATTACTGCAGCCTGTACCGGTGTTGTATCTAATCTGAAGGTACAGATTATTCCTGCAAATCGTCATTATACATTGATTAACAGCACATCCTTAATTGGAAATAAGGGAAAGAAGCTTGCTTCTAGAAATAAGCTTGCTGCCGGCACATATTATATCAAGGTGTCTAAGGTGACAAAGTCTGCCAGTGGTGTATATCGTATTAAATTTGTAAAATAATTATTTTTTTAGACATTTTATAATAATACAAAGAAAATCCTCAGGATCATATATGATCCTGAGGATTTTCTGCTAATGGGAAAGATTAATATTCGCAATTTCCTGTGGTGCGTGGAAATGGAATAACGTCCCGGATATTTGAGATTCCGGTAAGATACATCACACATCGCTCGAAGCCCAATCCAAAGCCTGCGTGACGGGTTGAGCCATATTTTCGGAGATCCAGGTAGAAATCATAATTTTCTGTATTCATACCGGTTTCTTCCATTCGCTGTATCAAAAGCTCCAGATTTTCTTCACGCTGGCTGCCACCAATAATTTCTCCGATACCAGGAACAAGGCAGTCCATAGCGGCAACTGTTTTCCCGTCCGGGTTCAGCTTCATATAAAAGGCCTTAATCTCTTTCGGATAGTCGGTGACAAAGACAGGACGTTGAAAGATCTGTTCGGTCAGATAACGCTCGTGTTCGGTCTGCAGGTCACATCCCCATTCTACCGGATAGGTAAATTGCTCCTGGTGCTTCTTTAACAGCTCAATGGCTTCCGTATATGTGACGTGGGCAAAATCAGAGTTTACGACGTGATGAAGGCGGTTTAACAGTTCCTTATCGATATATTGATTGAGAAATGTCATTTCCTCCGGTGCGTGGTCCAGGACGTATTGAATAATATATTTTAACATATTTTCTGCTACGGTCATATCATCCTTCAGATCTGCAAATGCCATTTCCGGTTCAATCATCCAGAATTCGGCAGCGTGTCTTGCGGTATTGGAGTTTTCCGCACGAAATGTAGGACCGAAAGTATAGATGTTTTGAAATGCCATGGCATAGGTTTCGCCGTTTAACTGGCCGCTGACCGTGAGGTTTGTTTCTTTTCCGAAAAAATCCTGAGAATAATCCGGCCGGCCCTGATCATTCTCAGGAACATGATCCAGATCAAAGGTGGTGACGTGAAACATTTCCCCGGCTCCTTCACAATCGTTAGCTGTGATCAATGGCGTGTGGACATAGACAAAATCGTTTTCCTGAAAAAATTTGTGTATGGCATATGCAGCCAGAGAGCGGATCCGGAATACAGCCTGAAATGTATTGGTGCGAGGACGCAGATGAGGAATCGTGCGCAGATATTCCAGAGAATGTCTCTTTTTTTGAAGAGGATAATCGGGACTGGAGGTGCCTTCGATAGTGATCCGGCCGGCATGCAGCTCAAACGGTTGTTTGGCGCCCGGTGTTGCAATAAAGCGGCCGGAAATAATGAGAGAAGCACCAACATTCAGATGGCGGATCTGCTCCAGATTATCTAATGTATTATCGTAGACAATTTGTAAGGGCTGAAAAAAAGTGCCATCATTTATTACTATAAATCCGAAATTTTTGGAATCGCGGATGCTGCGGATCCAGCCACATACCTGAATAGTCTGGTCATAATACTGCTCCGCGTGTTGAAATAATTCCTTGATGTGAATCATATGCATGGAAGTCTCCTTTATAAAATAAAGTTAATTTTCTAAATAATAGTATGCCCATTTTGCTCTATAAGTCAAGAAAATATAATACATTATTAAAAATAGCATTATTGACTTCCGGAAAGAATAGTAATAAAATAATAATATGTTTTTTCATTTTGGAGGAGATTATGAAAACAATTTTAATTAGCAGGAAATCCTGCGTTATTGAGGGATTTTTACATGAGGCAAGGTATGTGGAAGAACTGGAAATTCTCCGGACTTTTCAGGATGAGCAGGAAGCTTATGATATGGTCGGCAGGCAGGAAGTAGATCTGGCGATCATAGACCTTGATATGGAAAAGTCGGATGGGGCTGATATAGGATGGAAATTAAAAAAGAAAAATCCCGATATTTTGCTGATCTATCTGACAAAGGAACAGAGGAGTCTCATGAATCTGATTCGACTTCATCCGGTTGCGGTGATGGAGGTGCCGTTTCGTGAGGGAGAGATACGATACGTTGTAGAATCTGCGTATTTGCTGTCAAAAAGGAAAAGAAAGAGGATTTATGCCAGAACATTTGGACATTTTGATGTTTTTGTGGATGGAAAGCCTATCATGTTTAAAAGTGCCAAAGCAAAGGAGTTTCTGGCGTTTCTGATTGACAGACGGGGAGGTACGGTAACAACCGATCAGATGATCAATGTACTTTGGGAGGACAGACCAAATGATGAGTCTACCCAGAATCTCTGCTGTAAGCTGGTAAAGACGCTGCAGCGGGAACTGCGGGCTGCCGGTGCAGAGGAAATGCTTGTTGTTGCACGAGGGAGCAGGAGTGTGAATGTGGAAAGCTTCCAATGTGATATGTACGAGCTGCTGGACGGAAACCAGAAAATAAAAGCCCGGTATATGGGAAATTATTTGCTGGATTACAGCTGGTCCGAAAGTCAGACAGCATTGTTAGACCATATTTTACACGAATAGCTCTGTTTTTTGCGCGAATTACAAAATTTTTGCTGAAATTCCATTTTGATTCCCATAAAATGAATTATTTTTTCACTTTTTGTTCCACCTTATGGCAAAAGAAGGTTGTAAAATGACGTTGTCAAACAAACTTGAAAAAGGTAAAAAGGAGAAAAATATGGAAAAGAAAGGAATTAAAGTGGTACTTGCTGACAACAATGTACAAGACAGAGAAACCAGGACGAAAGCAATTGAAGAAGCCGGAATGCAGGTGGTCTTTTCGACAGGAGACGGAAAGAAAGCACTTGATGCGATTTATCGCGAACAGCCGGATATTGTAGTTATGGACATGATCCTTCCGGGACTTGACGGCATAGGAATACTGGAAGAGATGGAACAGGTGGACAGGCTTAAGCGGCCTGTTATTATGATCGTAACCGCATTGAAAACGTCCCAGATGGTTTCAAAAGCACTGCAGAAGGGAGCCGGTTATTATATGATGAAGCCGGTATCCAACAAAGTATTTGGAAAGAGACTGACACAGATGCAGGAACGTGGGAATCAGTCCAAACCGTCACAGACACCGGAACAGGAATATGCCGCAGAGGAATATGCGGCAGCCGGTGAACAGACACATTTACGGGGAGAAATGGTGCATCAGATGGAGGATAATGTGGTACATTTTGACAGAAAACCATCTTACACGGCACCAGTATCAAAGCAGATAACAGGACACAGCAGATATTCCGGTGATCTGGAAAAAGATGTCACAAATGTTTTGTTGGAAATAGGAATCCCGGCGCATATCAAAGGATATCAGTACATACGTCAGGGAATTATAATGTCATTTCATGACAGAAGCATGCTTCAGTATATTACGAAGTATCTTTATCCGGCGATTGCCAAGAAAAACAAAACCACATCCAGCAGCGTAGAGCGCACGATACGTCATGCGATTGAGGTAGCATGGCGCAGAGGAAATATGGAGGTATTGGAGGAGATTTTTGGCAATACTGTTTGTGCCGGAAAAGGAAAACCGACTAACTCAGAATTTCTTGCATTACTGACAGACAGATTCCGGCTGGAGTATCGGGAAAAGATTGTTTCCTAAGGAAACAGGCAGGTTTCCGGGATCATCAATAGGCAGAAATGTCCGTCAGGCAGCTGACAACTGCTTGACGGAATAGTGAGAATTAGGGTATACTTGAAAAGTTGTATGTAATATGTAAGGGATATTATATGTAAGCTTTGTATACATGTATGCAAGATTGATGAAGAAAGGGGGCCTGGTTATGGATAGCAAATCAATGATGGAATTGACAAAGGAGCTGGATGCGGAATTTGACAATCTGGTAAATAACTGTATGACATCCGGCGCCATTGATTTAAATTTATATCAGGAATATGATGTGAAAAGGGGACTTCGTGATAGTGCCGGAAAGGGTGTATTGACGGGATTGACAGAGATCTCAGATGTAGTGGGCTTTCAGGTGGTAGATGGAGTCAAGGAGCCGGCAGATGGTAAATTGTATTATCAGGGCTATGATGTCAAACAGCTGGTAGGCTCTGATCCCCAGAAAAGATTTGCGTTTGAGGAGGCTACATATCTGTTATTGTTTGGACGTCTTCCGAATGAAACGGAGTTTAAGGTGTTTCGGGAGATTCTTGCCAGTCTGCAGGAGCTGTCAGGTCCTTTTGTAAGAGACGTTATTATGAAGGCGCCAAGTGAAAATCTGATGAATGGTCTGATGAAAAGTGTATTGACACTGTATTCTTATGACAGTTGTCCGGATGATATTTCCGTGGCAAATGTTTTGCGTCAGTCATTGCAGCTGATCGCAAAGCTTCCGCTGATCGCCGTATACAGCTATCATGCTTATCGTCATTTTACATTTGCAGAGAGTCTGGTGATCAAGCAGCCGAAGAATGAATATTGTACAGCAGAGAACATTCTTTATATGCTCCGTCCAAACGGGAAGTTTACTCCGTTGGAAGCAAGAGTTCTGGATGCAGCCCTTGTTCTCCATGCAGAGCATGGTGGTGGCGTTGGAACCGGCGGAATAGTCCTGCAAAATGGTGATGCCCTGGTTCATTTTTAGGAAGCCCTTGACCCACTCTTTGTTTTGCAGGCCGAAATACTGGCTTAAAAACGCCGCACGGTCCTGCGGGTCGGCCTGGGGCAGCAGGTTGAGGTAGCTCTCCCCTGCCGGGGCGGCCTGGGTGGCCTGATTGACAGCACCGCGCACTTTTTCCGGCAGCAGCGTGACCAGCCACATGGCCAGCAGCGGCAGTGCAAACCAGCACAGCAGCAGGATGCTGGCGGCGG
>ERZ773138.2807-NODE-2807-length-12336-cov-7.109437_pt1 | contig 12336 bp, 17 predicted proteins | sample MGYA00511114_ERZ773138 | MGnify/ENA primary metagenome ERZ773138 (study PRJEB29015, sample SAMEA2737805) | human gut metagenome | biome: human gut; feature: human-associated habitat; material: faeces | place: China | collected 2012 ...
GATAACTTCCTGTCAGATCTCCTGCCCCGCCATAGCCATAGTAAAGGACTTTCTGTAGATTCTTGTTACTGTCCAATACCTGTGCCACATAACTTCCGCTCGGTGGGGATGCTTTCTGGGACTGGAGACAGTATGCAATCTTTCCGTTTACGGTAAACAGACAAGTAAGATAATTTCCAAGATAACTTGGATAATAGATCGTTCTTCCTTTTGTCAGTGTGACTGTTGAACCGCTGCTTGTGGCTCTTTCAGCCGCAGACAATACCATGACATTTCCTTCTTCAATATCCTCTTTGAGTTCTTCGATTGCCTGTGCAGATGCATCTTCCCCGGATGCCTCGATCTCTACATCGGTATAGTTCTGCACAGGCAAGTCCGAATCATCTTCAGATTTTGTATCTGATTTTTGCTTTTCTCCACCATTGTCCTGTGCATGTGCCTGACCTTCCGTATCCGTCAGGATCACCTTTCGGCTGATGGTATAGCTGTCACTCTGATCCTTTGGTACAACCATGTAAGAGGCAATGTAAGTTCCGGCTTTGTCCGGATGGTATTCCCCACCCTTTTCATCTTGGATGCTGATAAGCGTAACATCCTCTTTTTCTGCATCATAATGGATTCCTTCCATACTGGTTTCCACTGCAAATGTTTCATCCGAAATCTCTTTCGTGATATCGTCTGCCGTAACTGCCTTTTCTTTCTGACTCGTAGCCGCCTGTTCGGATGCCTGTACCTCCTGCCCCACATCCGTCTGCTCGGCAGCAAACGCATTGGCACTGCTTAAGGTACTGACGCCCATCAGGACAGCCAGTCCAAAGGCTGCGATTCTGGTTTTTAAATTCTTCACCTTCATGTGTGTTCCCTTCCTATAATAAATATATTGTTCAGTAAAATACCGCAGAAGGCTCTCCCTCTGCGGTAACATTTATCTTGTATATTGCTTTTCTGCTTTTTTCATTTCCTGTCTGGTGCGTTTTACTGCATCCATCACTGCCTTTGTCGGCAAGCCATTTTCCAGACATCCTTCCAGAATTCCATCCAGATAAAATTTCGATGGTCTTGCCGGAACATCCTTATGAGGGGAGTTCATCGTGTATACGAATACTTCCCTTAAAGCTCCAGCCTGATCCTTTACCTGAATGGTTTCTTTCCCATAAAAATTCGGAAATCCTTCATAAAAATCCAGATTCTTTTCACAAGCTTCTGTGATCTTCCATAAGACTCCATCCACATAGCTTCCTTTTTCCGGAAGCACAGTTGCAACGCCATTTCCCGGAGCTCTGCCACGAAATGCCAGCCGGTAATCTTCCAGCCGGACATTGCCAACCACTTCCGCATCCGGACAGCGGAATCTCATCTGCCCCAGGTTCATGTTACTGCCATATGCAAAATAATATCTTTCTTCTATTTTCCTCACCTCGATCTGACGTCTTCCGTCCTTTGTTTTTTCTTCAGGCACTCATATGTGCTTTTGTCATATCTCCATGCCAGATCACCTTCCAGATTTGCCAGCAGATGTTTCCGCACATTTTTATATTCTTCTCCGATTAATCCGAGCCGCAACAAAAACGTTCGGAATGTAAACGCCGGGTTTTCTGAGATCGGTGTCTTTTTCATCTGGGTGGATCTCTGATTGATCGCCTGGGCGGAAATCGCAAGTGCCAGTGTAATGTTCGCCCTCACTTTTCCTGCATGAAGGGTACTTTCAAAACAGCGCCACTCCAATGTCCCTTTGGAAAATACAGCATGGAGGTTTAACGCATAATACCGGGTACTGTCATAATGATTATGACTTCCATCCCTGCCTCCATACCAGACATTTCTTACCCGGTCCATCGTAATGGATTTGTTTGGCATTTTTCGGATTTTTTCCAATACCTCCGGACGCACCTTCTGACAATAGCTGTACTCTCTTCTTTCCTGCACTTTCAGTGCTTTGAACAGGATATCTTCCTTTGCGTACATAATGGTCAGCGCATTTTTCAGACTCTGCGGTGTATGGTTCGCCGCATCTACATGAACATGCTGACCACAGGACTCATTGACAAAACCTCCATGTTTTCGCAGACAGCGTACAACTTCCTGTAGTTTTCCCATTTCATCATACGATAATTTCGGTGATACCATCTCTGTTGAATATTCTCCGCTTGCTGCCACGATTTGACCACCTGATTTTCTTTGTGTATCAATGCTCCCATCAGACATGAACTTCCACTTTTTTCCTTCCTGATCTCTCACTGACCATACCCCGTAATAAGTACCGTCATAAAAAGCTTCTGTCCCAAACAGTTCTGCTACAACTTCAGCAGCCCGTTGTCTGGTAATCCCTGTCATTTCGATTTCTGTGCCAAAGTATTGATCTTTTATACCGATCATGCCTAATGGATTCCTTTCTCAGACACTTCCTGTTCGTTGAGTTCGGAGTCTGCCTTTTGTAATAGTTTGCCAATTGCCTCGATGACATTGACAGTTACCCCGTTTCCAGCCTGTTTATAAAGCTGTGCATCAGAAGTGCTGTCTATGATTTTATTTATTTGCCAATCATAATACCCCTGCAGACGCAGACACTCCCTTGGAACTAATCTTCTTATTCTTCCGTGATACAAGATGCCATGACGATCGGTTGCAGTAATTGTGAACATCGGTTCTTCTGGATTTTTCATACGTCTGCCATTCTGACGGACATTTTCCTTGGCTGGTGTAAGGACTGCTCTTGCCCCTTCTTCCCTTAATACACCGGAACATTCTCCTTTGTATTTATGGATTCCGCATTGTCGGGTATTAAGGCTTCTGCATTCTTCAGTTACCAGTGGCGGCGGAGACAAATCTACAAAATGAAGTGTTCCCTGTTGAATACCTGTGGTCAGGGTGTGTGCTATCTGATGTCCAACTCTTCCTCTCCTGCTGTTGAGATTCGCATAGCCTAAATCGATGCTGTCACCCTCTCTTGCAAGTTTGTAGCCGAGCTTTGTATTTTCTTTAATTGGAACACCCACATCATATAATCCTGTCTTTCCACCCATTCCTCCGGCTTGTGATGTCAGGGTGCAGCTTAATCCTCTTGGACTATAAACTCTTTTCCCCTGACTTCCTGCCCGGACTTGAACAAGAGCTGCTCCATTTGTTTCTGGTTCAGGTAATACTTTTCCGGCACATCTGAAATCAAGATATCCGACAATATACACCCGTTTTCTTGCTTGGGGGACTCCGAAATCCTTGCTGTTAAGCACTTTCCATTCGACATGGTACCCCAGTTCAGAAAGCGTACTGAGGATGGTGCAAAACGTCCGGCCTTTGTCATGCGATAACAAACCGGGAACATTTTCAAGGATAAAATACGAGGGTCTTTTAGCTTCAAGAATCCGGGCAATTTCAAAAAAGAGAGTTCCTCTTGCATCTGCAAATCCTTCTCGCTTTCCGGCGATAGAGAATGCCTGGCAAGGAAATCCTGCACAGAGTAAATCAAAATCTGGCATTCGTTCTGGTTCGATTGTTCTTGCGTCATTACAATACCACTCCCCTTCCGTATCAAACAGCAATCGGTAGTTCTTATCCGCATAAGTATCCACCTCGCAATGTCCGACACAGACAAAGTTTCCTGCCCGTCTTAAGCCTTCACGAAATCCCCCGATTCCGCTAAAGAGATCAAAAAATTGAATGGTTGCGGCTATCAACCTCCTTTTTGCTGATAAAAACAGGCGGCATGATCTCTCATACCGCCCTTCGTTATTCTGTATCAATTGGTTACCATTCTGTTGGTTCTTCTGCTTTGGATTCTTCCGGATCAGTCTCTCCTTCTGGTTCAGTTTCCTCTTGCGGTTCACTTTCCCCTTCTGGTTTGTTTTCCTCTTTCGGTTCACTTTCTCCATCCGGTTCGGCTTCCTCTTCTGGTTCACTTTCCCTTTCCGGCTCAGTTCTTTCTTCCGGTTGAGTTTCTTCTGTTCCCAATTCTCCAGTTGTCTGTTCGGATTCTTCAGGCTGCTCTTTGCTTTGCCATTCGACCTCTACCTTTTCCAGTGCTTCTTCTATAATCTGAATTAAGAAGTCTTTCTGTTTCATGTGTTTCTTTCCGATGACTACTTTTAATCTCTGGAATAATTCCTCTGATACCTGTACTGCTACTGTTCTTACTGCTCCCATGCTTATTTCTCCTTTTCCTTCCACTCTGTTGAAATGTTCTTCAATGACCTGTTGTAAAAATTTTTGTGTGCTGCTTTCTGTGAGTTCAATCTCTTCTCTTACTTTCTCATGTAAGTCCATCGGGATCTTTCCGCAGATATTTTTCATCTCTGCCATAACCTTTCTCCTTTCACTTTTGCTACACACAACATACTCCAAAGCCGCATGGAAAGCTATTCACAATACCCACCAAAGATATCGATGCATTTCTTGCCTTACCCCTAGCAGATCCAACAATGTATGTATCGTGCAATCATAGGCCTCACCCCCTTTACAAATTTTCCATTTGAGATAGAAAATCCATCATCTGATCTGGTATTTCTTCCGATGATGGTTTCGTTTTCAATTGTTCCGTAGTGCCACATATTCCTAATTCCCGAACACTTTCTTTTATCGTCTTTTGAATGACTTCTTCCATCCATTTCCGATCCTCTTTTTCCAGAATTGCCTGAACCAGATACTGGCTTTTCTGCCCTTCTGGAACACTTTGAAACTGCTCCCATGCCCTCTGGTGTTCTGGATTTTTCAGGTTCGGGCGGAACGAATACACAGGGCGTGTCATCTCACCCACATCTGCTCTACAATCCGTTCATACCCTGTTGCGTTGGCATGGACGTCCTCTATAAAAACGGGGCGGCAAATCGCGTCCTGTGCGGTCACGTGGCGTTTTAAAATTGCGGAGCCTCCCCCCATAAATACGGTGGGTACTGCCCGGAGATCAAACCCGGATTCTGTCACCGCAGACAGTATTCTTTCTATATATTTCCGTCCGTTTTCCTGTATGATCCGTCTGGCCTCTTCTGCCATACTGCAAGATTCCCCTCGAAGCACACGCTCAATCTGAGTTTCTGTCACAGACAGTCCGGTATTTCTACGCACCTGTTCTGCTGTCTCATCAATGCATCGGATCACTCCAAGCTCCAGACTCCTGCACGTTGCTGCATTGGGAACAGCATTGTCCAGCCTCATAAGGTCAACGGTCCAACCACCAATATCAATAAGCAGAACAGACGGTTCATTCTTCAGATACTCTGGATGCAGAGCAAGCGCAGAGTATCCCTGTGGGAACAGTTTCACATCTTTTATTCTTATCTCATATAATTCACTTTCATATAAAAATCGCACTGGCTGCTCTTTCCGCAACAGATACTCCCTGAATCCCTGTTTCTCTCTTCCAAAACTTGAAAGCGGAAGTCCAACAGCCAGAATTACCTCTGTCTTTCGTTCCGCTTTCCGATGCTTGATTTCTTCTGCAATGGCTGCCAACGTCAGCAGATAATAATTATCATTGGACGTTTTATTTTTTACCAGTGTCTGTCTCCCTGTACCACAGACATAATACTTTCCCTGATACTGCAGAACATTCTGCATGGTATACGGCTCGTAATCATACCTGATAATTCCACTTGGGAAAGACACTTGTCTTGTTTTTATTGCATAATAGCCATGATCAATTCCTATGATTATCGCAATCACATCCTTTCATTTTTTCTGTTTAACGTAAGGTCAAAAATGTTGTCACTGCTGCAACGGATCGTTGCAAAAGTGCCATTCGTGAACACTTTTCTATGTTCCAGCGTCCCAAAACCTGCGGAAAATCTGGCTTTTTTATACCACTATCGCCAGAGGAACACTACTGTTCCTTCCCAACCGGTTATAAAATATCCCTCTCCCGGCGGCGGTCCAGCCTGTCCGGGGGAGGGATATATCGCAAGTTTCCTTTTTGAATTTGAACAATTGCCTGTCTTTTTATTTTTATGAGATGTTTTTCCTGCTTTTGTAAAATGGGAAGATACTCCGGTTCTGTCAAAAACTTCCGTATATAATTGCCCTTTTTTCCCAGCTTGTTATCATTTTTCAGCAGTTCTATTTCTACCATGTAATGGGTATCTGGATGAAATCTCTTCTCACACAAAATGCTGTCCCCTTTTATATAATCAGATTTAGCCGATTCTCTTGCTGCCGCCAAGAGTTCATAAATACTTACTTCCACCTCTTATCACCTCCCAAAAGACCAGAAAAAAGCAGACCTCTTAATCGAAGTCTGCTCCTGTCGGATATGGTAATCCTCTTTCTTCATATTTTTTATCGATATAATTTCGAATCCATTCCCTGTATTCTTCCGTTAATGCCAGTTCCTGAAATTCTAACAACCACTTTTCCCCTTTTGCTTCGTCATCAAGCCATCGATCTTCTATGCACTCCGGCTCATCTAACATTTTCATCATCGCTTCAAATGGCTCTTTTACATCATCACCAAATTCTTTCCATAAGGCGATTCCATAGTTCTCCAGTTCAAAAAATTCTGTCAGATATGTCAATCGTTCCATATCCCCCAATGTCATTCTTTTTTCATCTGACAATAATGCTCGATCTCTTTTGCCACATAGATTTAAAAATTTTCTCTTTTCCATCTCCACATCCATTATACTTTTACCTCTTCCTGTTAAAAATAATTCCTTATTACGAAACATTATAAAATTTAAATTCTTTAGAATCAATATATATGTTTCTGTATTACGAAACTTTTTATTTTATAAGGGGAGTTCATCATTATGCAAAAGATTAGACCAGATATGGATATTGGTAAAAATATCCAAGCAATTCGATATAAAAACAATATGACTCAAGACCAAGTAGTTGCAAAATTAAATCTTATGGGTATCTCCATCACCAAAAGTACCTATGCCAAACTGGAAACAAATCGCATGAACATTAAGGCATCTGAATTAGTTGCACTTGCAAAACTCTTTCATACCGATATCAATGCTTTCTTTTCCGGCTTGCTATAGTTCGACATTCCCCGACTCCCTGTGTATATAATAGCATCTTTAAATATATATTTGCTAAATATGAACTAAAGTGCGGTTGCCTTAACTTATCTAACTGCTTGTTAAACTTTTATTACTATTACAAATATGATATTATAATATATAACATGACAATATTTTATATCTTATTGTTTGTTCAACATTTTCGTTAAAGGAGCGATTACATTGGATAAAAAATATCAGATTTTTATATCTTCCACTTATAATGACCATATTGAACCTCGTACCAAAGTTCGTGATGCAATACTTTCAATGATGAATTTCCCTGTAGGAATGGAAATGTTTAATGCTTCTGATGAAGAGCAGTGGGAAATTATTAAGGAAACCATTGATAGTTCCGATTTTTATGTTCTTATTTTGGCTCAGCGCTATGGCTCTGTATTTGAAGAAGGGCCTGACATTGGTATAAGCTACACTGAAAAAGAATTTAGATATGCACAACAAATTGGTCTTCCAACTCTTGTTTTTATTATCCGAGACGATGTCCCTTTAAAAAAAGAGTTTATAGAAGCAGATCCCTCAAAAAGTAAAAAACTTGAAGATTTCAAAAACACAGCCAAACATGGTCGCACTGTTCAATGGTGGAGTTCTGCAGATGAATTAGCTAAAGAAGTCTCTGAATCTCTTCATAAAGAAATTAAAAGGAGAAAACGTCCTGGTTGGGTTCGTGGTAATGATTTTAACCTTAATGAAATATCTCTTGTAGATGATCAAAAACTTTTACAATTACAGCAAGGCATTAATTATGAACTCATCAAAAGAAATGGTGATATTAGACTGGCTTATGATTTTATAGATAATATTTCTGATAAAATTATTCATAATATAAAAAAGCAGACATATATTGATAATTTCAACAGGGAAATAGTTTTGGAAATCATTGACGATCAGTTAAAAGTCTCAATTACAACCCGAATTGAATATTTAAATATAAAAGAAGGAATTAACTATTATTCAACCAATCCAAGATTTGAAACTTTAGAACAAGCCAAAAGTTATCGGCACGAAGAATACACTATCAATGGATTTGATTATTCTTCCCAAATACATACTTCCATTGTATGTACCAACGAAAAAAGGCAATTCCCATATTTAATACAAAATCAGATGCCTTTAATATACGATACAAATGTTATACTTGTACATAAAACTTCCCATATAATTGCACTTAAACATTTTTTTCATGTGTATCAATTAGTATTTCCATGTAGAAGCTTTTTAACAACAATAATAGTTAAAGGAGATACTAATAACAAATATCAACTAAAAACAGGAACATTTTCTTCCTTCAATGTACACACCTATGAAAAGCATACATCTGAATATCGTAAAGATGATGTAAATACAATAACTATTGGGAAATGGGCTTTACCCGGCTCTGGATATACCGTTGCCCTACAGACTAAATAAATCATAGCTAAAGGATTTCTTTTCCTATTCATTCTCTATGCCCCTTTTCTGGATTCAAACCAGTGAAGGGGACATCTAATAAAAAATTATGTCTGACAATCTCCAAAAGACACCTCAAAACCTTTCGTTCTCTCATTTCAGCAACTCCCTTTCCATGTTATTTTCTATATAAACGTCATACACATTTTTCCACATTATCTGTGTATACTGTTATTTTCAACCCCATAATTATAACTTGGTACACGCTATACACTACTATAAACTGTACTCCATTTTAGGAAACCCGATAATTACGTTATCATACTGCTCCATATTCTCTACCGTTCCTGTAGTAGCAGGTCTGGAAGACGGATCGTTCATCTCAACCGTACTTCTTGCTTTTTTATCCATCCAGTTCAGGTCTGCATTTGTATATGGTACTTCTGGTTTGATCTCGAACAGATCTGCTCCTGCTGCCTCTGCCACCTTCTTTGCTACACCTTCTGTTGTTCCGCTTGCACTAAAATATGCTACTAATGTTTTCATGATTTCTATCTCCTTTCAAATATTTTCATTACTTCAACATCTTTTTCACTGCCGTATACGTCAGTTCATATACCGAATTATAAGTATAATCAACTCCTGCTTCTTTCATCGCTTTCTTCTGTTTCTCCGTCACCACGGTATACGGATAAATTCCAAACATAAACGGAAAAAATGCATAGACAAATTCCTGTCTCTTTTCAATATCCATATCCGGTCTGAATTTTGCAAGAATTCCCATTACAGCTCTCAGTGAATTTCCATAAGATACTTTGAATTCTATCAACATCTCAATACGGCTGTTTTCCTCCAGATCATAATGATTCATGGAAAGTATCTTCAGAAGTTGATGACGCTGATCCAAAGATTTTGCAATCGCCGATGCAATCTGCTCATCGTCCATGCTTTCATGTTCTTCAACAATCTTATGTAGATCCAGAATCCACGCATCGTATTCTCTTTTTAACAATGCAAGAAAGATTTCCTCTTTCGTCTCAAAATAATTATATATCGATGTTCTGGAAAAAGAGGTGACATTTCCGATTTCCTTTATCGTAATATCTTTAAAATTCATCGTCTGATACAGCATTTCGCATGCATTGATGATCTCTTCTTTTCTCGCATTCGTTCTTTCTTCTGATCTCGCCGGCATGAAACTTCCATCCTTTCGCTTTCTGACATACTGTCATGATAGCACAATCTGCCGGGGATGAAAACCTCTAATTCATCTTTGCACAGTCTCCCACTTTTTCTCCCGTCACAAAATATTCATATGTCGGGAATTCAAAAAGTACCGGTTTGAATGTATGATAATCAATCTTACCTGATTCTGATTTGTCTTCTTTATTTCCGCTTATCACTCCCATACGGTCAGCTTCTTTTAGCCATGCTTCGTCTACGATATTTACTGATAATTTCTTACTCTCGATAATTTCCTGATTAATGTAGTGTGCATGTACCAGCGACACCATCAGATGACTATGCGCCATAGTTCCTGCATGTGCCACCAGTGTCCATGTCGGTTTATCATTTACTATTGCTCCTACTACAATTACCGGTGCCGGATATAATGCCAGCTGTGCTCCAATATTTTTCTTCATAATCAATTCTCTCTTCTTTCCTTCCTATATACTGGCTGATCACTACCGCACCACCGGAAGCAAGTGCTGTAAACAAATTGATGAATATGGTATTAAATGAGTTTACAAGTGATACTCCGGATACCTCAGCCTCCCCTACAAAACCAATCACAAATACATCTGCGACTCCGACCAGTGCCATCAATAACTGTTCTAAAAACAGCGGTACAATCAGATTCTTCAAATCTTTATTCGAAAACATAATGAAAACCACTCACCCTCATTTTATAATAGATATTAATTTTTTCAGCTTATTATTGAAGCTATTTTTTCTTAATATAGTTTACGTCGTATATTTTAAAATGTAAAATGCCTATGCTCGATAGTAAGATATAGTTAGAATATATATCCTACCTCCAATACCTAAAGTTTTCTTTTGAAAAACAACTTTGGAAAATAACTTTCATTAATTTGTAACCTTTCTATGTTTTCATTTGTATTATAAGTGAAAGGCCTTAAGAAACGAACGTCTGATGCCCCACTCAGTCGCCAGAACATTTGTAAGGAGATGCTTATGGCAGGTCTTACGGCAACATGTTCTGTAGATACAACACAAAAAAAGGAGTACTCATGAAACCAGCAACACAAGTTTTAATCGAACGATATCAAAAGCATCTGTATGCGATTGCATTTAATATATGCAGGAACCAACAAGATGCAGAAGATGTCGTTCAGGATACATTTATTCAGTATCACACATATAAAAAAGAGTTTGATACAGAAGAACATATCCGTGCCTGGCTGATCCGGGTTGCAATCAATAAAGCAAAGAATATCACCCGCTCATTCTGGCACAGAAATAAATGCAACTTAGAAGAATATATGGAAACATTAACCTTCGAAACACCGGAATCAGAAACTCTGTTTGACACAGTGATGAAACTTCCCGAAAAATACCGGATTGTCCTGCATCTCTTTTACTATGAGGATTATACAACACAAGAGATCAGTGATATCCTGCATCTTTCTGTCAACAATGTAAAGACCCGGCTTTCCCGCGGACGTGCTCTTCTCAAAGAAACCTTAAAGGAGGAATGGAACGATGACGAATAAAGAAAAATACAAGCAGACTTTTGATACACTTTCCGCCTCCGTCAATTTTTCCCTGGAGGTAGACAAAATGAGTATCTTAAATAGGAAGCACAAATTAAAAACATTAGCAGCCGCAGTTGCCGCATGCCTGATCGTAACAGTCGGAACCGGAACAGCCTACGCATCCGATCTTGGCGGAATTCAACGTAAAGTCCAGCTCTGGATCCACGGAGATCAGACAACTGCTACTTTAACAATCAATTCTGACGGTTCTTATACCGGAACTTATGCAGATAAAGACGGAAAAAATAAAGAATTTGGCGGAGGCGGCATTGCATTTAACCAGGATGGCTCCGAACGCAGCCTTACACAAGAAGAAATTATGGAAGAACTAAATGCTCCGGATATAGAATATGAAAAAGATGGTTCCGTCATCCTGTATTACAAAAATCAGTCCATCGATATCACACACAAATTCAACAAAGATAATATCTGCTATGTGAAACTGGTTGATGGTGATGACTCTTTATATGTCACAGTGAAATATAACAATGGATATGCTTCATCTCCAAATAAATATATTTCTCCATGGGAGTTCAATTAGCTTGCTCTTCCAACTGAAATACTTTATATTAATATACGGATGGCTCTCCTGCTGTCCGTATATTTTTATACAAAAATATGCAAGCGAGGCTGTCATTGACAGGTTCTCTGTATCCATTATCTATCTAGAAAGGATTTTGCACAATTATGAATGACCATACACATACCGATAAAACTTTACAGGGCAATAACAAGATTGAATCTGCCATTGCAGCTCTTCAACAGGAACCATCTCAGGAAATGCTTGCTCATACTCTAACTGTCATCCGCCGGCGTATGAATGAACACGGCGAACTGATTATCGCAATTGATCCCTCTTCCGCTGCCTCCGGCCTCCAGGTACAGGCAATCCAGACCGATGACGGCCGCAAATGGTGGGCGGCATTTACCAGCTTCGATGAAGAACTCAAAGGTTCCGGAAGCGTAATGTCTACATTTCTTACTGATATGAAACAGTTATTTAATTCTGCCATTACAGCTGATAACATTCAGGGTATCATCATCAATCCTTGGAACCGGACGATTATGTTGGATAAAGCACTGTTGAGAATTATTTTAGGGGAAATTTCTATTTAATTAATTATCGCGGCCTCTCAGTCCATGAGAAAAACTTGGTGCTC
>ERZ773138.2813-NODE-2813-length-12307-cov-4.296605_pt1 | contig 12307 bp, 9 predicted proteins | sample MGYA00511114_ERZ773138 | MGnify/ENA primary metagenome ERZ773138 (study PRJEB29015, sample SAMEA2737805) | human gut metagenome | biome: human gut; feature: human-associated habitat; material: faeces | place: China | collected 2012 ...
AAATATATTGACAGAAGCATTGGTGAATTCAGCTACTAATGCTTCTTTTATTTTTTAGTTATACAAATTCTGCAAAGTTAAGGTTTACATGTTGAATGTGATTCAATAAAGAAATGAAAAAGTTTTCATAAAGAAAATGTAATATTTTTAATTTTTTGTTAATTACTTATTGCATTCATTTCTAGAAAGTGTAAAATAGTAACCATAAAAGCAACGAAGAGAAGAGTAACCAGGTTGGAACTTCAAAAGAGAGTCCCTGTATGCTGAGAGGGGATAAGGAAAGGTTTGGTGAACATGGTCTTGGAGCTGCGTGATCGATAGTGTAGATCACGACGGGCTGTCCCGTTACAGACATAGAGTATATCTGATGATATTCAGCGTACTTGAAGAGGAAATGATCGTGAGGTCATTTTAAAGTAAGGTGGTACAGCGTAATACTACGCCCTTATCTTAGGGGCGTAGTTTTTTGTTTCTAGAGCATGAAAGAATCACCTCGTCCTACTTCAAGCATTACAAGAAAACGGAGGAAAAGAAAAATGAAAAACGCAATCAGAACAATCGCAATAGCAGCATTAGCATTCGCATTAGTTGGCTGCTCATCCACATCTACAGGTTCCACATCTACAAAAACATCCGGTGAAGACAAGACAATCAAAGTTGGTGCGACTGCAGTACCACATGCTGAAATCTTGAATAATGTCGTAAAAGATGTTCTCGCAAAAGATGGCTGGACATTAGAAGTGACAGAATTTACAGATTACGTTACACCAAATACAGCTTTGGAAGAAGGTTCTCTTGATGCGAACTACTTCCAGACACTAGGCTACATGAACGATCAGAATACTTCTAAGGGTCTTCATCTGGCTGCTGCAGTTGGTGTTCATATTGAACCAATGGGTATCTATTCTGCAACAGTAACAGATATCAAGGATCTCAAGGATGGCGCAACAATCTCCTTGCCAAATGATGCAGATAACTTAGATAGAGGCTTAAGAGTACTTGTTCAGGCTGGTTTATTAGAGGATCCAGGAACAGATGAATATGTAACTGAAACAACATTCAATGGAAATAAAGAACTCAACCCTCATAACTATGATATTCAGCCAGTGGAAGCTGCACAGGTTCCATTAACACTTGAAGATGTTGATGCAGTAGTCGCAAATGGTAACTATGCATTAGAAGCTGATCTTCCAAGCAAGCACCCAGCAATCTATGTTGAACAGTTTGACCAGGAAACAAGTGTAAAGAGAACAAACTATGTTGTTGTAAAGGATGAAAATCTTGATACTGAAAAGACAAAAGCACTTGTAAAGGCTATTACATCTGATGAAGTAAAGTCATATATTGAAGATACATATAAGGGATCTGTGATTGCTTCCTTCATTGATACAGAAGGCAATCCAGTAGACTAATCAAAAAATTATAACAGTACAATCAGTAATATTCAGAGGGGAAACCCTCTGAATATTCGCGTAAATAGACAGGAGCGTAGAGATGATAAATCTTGTAAATGTAAGAAAGAGTTTTGGAGAACTTGAAGTATTAAAGGATATTAATCTCCAGATTCATGAAAAAGAAATCTATGGAATCATTGGACAGAGTGGTGCTGGTAAATCGACATTGCTTCGCTGTATCAATGGATTGGAAACATATGATAGTGGTACGATCACAGTAGATGGTACTGCAGTTGATGTAAATGATAAGAAGCAGTTACGCCAGCTGAGAAAAGATATGGGTATGATTTTCCAGAACTTCAATCTTCTTTCTAGATTGGATGTATATGACAATGTTGCATTGCCTCTTCGCTTCTGGAATGAAAATCCAAATACAGAAGAAAATAAAAAGAAAATTGAACATTTAATTGAACTTGTTGGCTTGAAAGATAAAATGCATGAACGTCCAGAAAATCTATCTGGTGGTCAGAAACAGAGAGTTGCGATTGCTAGAGCACTCGTGAATGATCCTAAGATCTTGCTTTGTGATGAAGCTACAAGTGCATTGGATCCTAGAATCACACATGGAATTCTTGAACTTTTAAAGCAGATCAATGAAGAACTTGGTATCACAATTGTTGTGGTTACACACCAGATGGAAGTTGTAAAACAGATTTGTCAAAGAGTAGCTTTTTTAAAGCATGGTGTTGTTTTGGCAGAGGGTAAACCAGAAGAGTTGTTTGTGAAACCAACAGAAGATGTGAAGAAGTTCCTGGGTGAAGAAGGCCAGGTATTGCCAAAAGCGGGTGTGAATGTGCAGCTGTTCTTTACAGATGATTCTTCTGATGAACCTGTAATTACAGAAATGGCAAGAGAATTAGGCATTGATTTCTCTATCTGCTGGGCAAAACTAGAAGAGTTTAGAGAAAATGTATTTGGTTCTTTGATCTTGAATATTCAAGAAAAAGATAAAGAGCGTGTATTTCAGTTTTTGGAAAGTAAGAATGTTACTTGGGAGGTACTATGAGTATGTTAGATGTAATCTTAAAAGGAACATGGCAGACATTATACATGGTATTCTTCTCGACTTTAATTGCGGTTGTACTAGGTTTTATTCCTGCGGTAATTTTGACATTGACTGCTGAAGATGGATTGAAACCAAATCGTATTGTGTATGGAATTCTGGATGTGATTGTGAATGTATTCCGTTCATTTCCGTTCATTATCTTAATGGTAATTGTAATTCCAGTGACGCGTGTAATTGCTGGCAAATCTATTGGTACAACTGCGGCAATCGTTCCATTAACAATTTACGCAATTCCATTTATTGCACGTGTATTTGAAAATGCATTGAGAGAAACAGATGCGGGTGTGATTGAAGCAGCAAAATCATTTGGTGCTACGGATCTGCAAATTATTACAAAGGTATATTTTAAAGAATCTGTACCTAGACTATTAAATGGTATTGTTTTATTGATTATCAATATGGTTGGTGCGAGTGCAATGGCTGGTACACTTGGTGGTGGCGGTCTTGGAGATATCGCTATCCGAAAAGGATATCAGGCATATGATATTAGTTACCTTGTAGTGACGTCCATTGTATTGATTGTCATTGTTCAGCTTGTACAGGGTATTGGTAACGTTATTTACAAAAAGAAGGCTTAATTTTTGAAAAAAATTCTTGCATCATGTAAATGATGGGTGTACTATTTTCACGTCATAGAGGACATTAAAAAAACGACGCTATGTGTCGCTGGATTTAGTGCCCTCTTTTTTATTTTTAATGGAGTATAGCCTATGATGATGTATTTTGAATTTAATGAAGATAGATTGATACAAAATCACTTTACTCAAGAACAATGTTTTAGTGTAATTGATAAAGTCATGAATGAATATGGTGTATATGCAAATCAACCAGGAACATATATAGCATCCGATGAAAGTGGATTTAATGCATTTAGTATCTTGAAGTGTAATCTACCTAAAACAAAATGGTTTCTTAAAGTGATTGAGAAATGGTTCTGGTTTGATGATGAAAATGATGTTGACTGGAATGATGTCGGAGCCGACTGCATACATTCAATTAATATCTATGGAGTTTAAAATACATGCCTACAACAAAAAAAGCCATATATTTTGACTTGGATTATAACGCTTTGAAACATTTCTATAGCAATACATCTCCAAATAATGCATATGCTGAAATTGAAAAATATATGCTGAATAATGGCTTTGAACATAGGCAACGTTCTGGATATGTAAGTTTAAAAGCAATGCGGTTGAATGAGATTACCGATTTTGTAAAACAAATGTCAAGAGAATTTCCGTGGCTTCATAAATGCTACAAAAAATTCGATGTAGCTAATATAGGTGTGGTCTACAACTTGGATATATATCTAGATGAACCATATTATGAGATAGATGTAGATTTAGAAATATCAAATGAAAATGTTGTAGATCATAATGAAGATTACAAACTGGTTGAAGTTGGGAATGACTTATATGAATTAAGAAATTTCGATGATGAAATATTAAGTACTTCTATATTCAATAATATAGAAGATGCTTTAGATGAAATAGATGAAAGAAATAAAGGAATTGAGCTTTAAGGCAATCTGCCTTAATTCTGAATAATTATGTGCGAAGGTATATATGCTTTCGCACATTTTTCTAGCATTTCTTGAAAGGATACATGGTAAAATATATATGAGGAAAATAAAACAAAAGAAAGGAGTGAATCCAGATGAAAGCAATCGATTCGAACAACTCAGCTTATTTGAACTCTGCATGGGGGATGATAAATCAAGTGGAGGCAGTGAAACTTCTGAAGGAAAAAAACAATCTATTATATACCATTTTGAAGGAGAGGAATCCAGAGCAGTTGAGCAATCTGGAATTTCAGCTTTATCAGGAGATCAATTCACACTTCGCACAGGTGTTGAAGGAGCTGGAAACAACGTATCCAGTATCGCAGGAATTGAGCTGGATGGAGAAATTGCAGAAGAAGGAACAGCTTTTGAATCAAGCCAGAGAAATAACATGGCAGTGGGTTCTGACTCTAAAAGTGCTACAAGCCAAGTATTGGAGAGAGTACATCTAGAAGATGAAAGGTTATCGACAAGAACAAAGATACAATACAATATCGAAGCTTTAAGAATCGTTCGTCAGCTTCAAAAAGAAAACAGGACAGCTACTTTACCAGAAAAAGAAAAACTAGCACGTTTTTCAGGGTGGGGTGGCTGTCCTCATGTATTTAATGAGAGTGATACGGATTACACTTTGGAAAGAAAGGAAATCAAGGAACTTTTGACAGTACATGAATATGCAAATGCAAAAGAATCAACATTGACATCCTTTTATACTCCATTGAATGTAATTGACAATATCTATCATATTCTTGAACGGATGGGATTCAATCAGGGAAAGGTTATAGAAACCAGTATGGGAAATGGTAACTTCTTTGGACGAATGCCTAATGATATGTATGCAGACTCAATTCTGTGTGGTGTAGAGCTTGACAGCATGAGTGCAACAATAAGCAGATACCTTTATGATAAGGTAGAGGTGGAAAATACCGGCTTTGAAAGCAATTCCTACCCAAACAATTATTTTGATCTGGCTATTTCAAATGTTCCATTTGGCTTTTTTCAAGTGCATGATATGCAGGAACGTGATTTAAATGAACATCACTGGAACATCCACAACTATTTCTTTGCCAAGGCTTTAAAAAAGGTGCGGAATGGCGGTATCGTTGCTTTTATTACATCAACCGATACCATGGATGGCAAGAGCGACATTTTATCCTACATCAATGAAAAAGCTGATTTTTTAGGTGCATTGCGTTTGCCTTCAAATCTGTTCCATGAAAACGGAGCAAATACAGATGTAGCGTGTGATATTGTTTTTCTAAAACGAAACGATGAAAAACAAGTAGATCGTGATGCATCATTCACGCAAAGACGATATGTAACAGAACACAGACAGATGAATGATTACTTTGTTATGCATCCAGATCATGTGTTTGGTCATGTTACAGAAGAAAAAGGACAGTTTGATAATTATGTACTGAAAGTTACAACAGATAAAGATAAATCATTACAGAATTATTTTGATGCTGTCATTAATGATTTCCCTGAAGGAATCTATGAGGAAGAACAAATATCAGAAGAACAGCAAATGTTTATTCCAATGGATGTGCAGCACTCAAAACTGGCAGTCAATGCGTTTTTTGTTGAGGATGACAAACTGTATTTCAAAGAAGCTGACTATTACTATGCTGTAGGGATTACAAACAAACCAGATGAAGATATTGCATCGTTCAAAAATGAAACAGACCGCCTTAAGGCAATTTGCCTTATCAAATTAGCCGATACAGCAAACGAATTGATTCGTATGCAGGTGAATGATGTTGATGAGATTCTTTACCTTGGGAAGCGTGCAGAGTTGAATGCTATATATGATGATTTTGTTAAGCAATATGGACCTATCCATAAAAGAACGAACATCCATCTTTTAGACAACGACCCTCGTCTGGCTATGCTGGATTCACTTGAAAACTATGATGCAAAATCAAAGCGTGCAAGCAAAACTCAAATTTTTTCAGAAAGAACGATCCAACCAAAACGTGAAATAAAAGTTGTAGAAAGTTTGGAAGATGCTGTACGTGTATCTTTAGATACATATGCATATTTAAATTTAGAATACATGAGTTCACTGCTTTCTGTGACAGAAGAAAGCGTACGGGAGGAACTGCTAGATAAAAAGATTGCTTTTATTCAGCCTGAGTCTGGCAAATTACTCATGGCGGACGAATATTTGAGTGGAGATATCTATGAAAAGATTGAGATTGCAGAAAGATATGGTTTTGACAACAATATCGAAGCATTAAAAAGTGTTTTGCCAGAACCTTTGTCGGCTGAGGACATTCATGTACAGTTAGGTGCTCAATGGGTTCCTATTGAATATATCCGTGAATTCAGTAGTCACATTTTTAAAGAGTCCGGGTATGATTATTCACGTATGAGAATCGACTATGATGAATATTCAGCTAAATATTTTACAACACAGCCGAGTCGTTGGAACATCAACAGTGAGGTTACTTTAAACTGGGGAGTTCAAAAATCTGATAATGTAGACTTCTGGAAAAGCCAGCCAGATTACAATGGATATGATCTTTTCACAGATATTATTAATTCCAGAATGCCAGAGATTAGAAATTACTGGACGGAGGAAGATGATGACGGAAAAATACATCGAAAAAGTGAAGTCAATCCTGAAAGAACAGCTCAGGCTCGACAGCTTGCGGAAGATTTGGAGCAGGAGTTTGAGAATTGGATTTATCAGGACTATGAACGAAAGAAAGATTTGGTAGATATTTATAATCATAGATTCAACAACATCCGAAACCGAGTCTATAATGGTTCATTTATATCTTTTCCGGAAATGGCACCTTCCTACAATCTTGAGCCTTATCAGAAAAATGCAATTGCACGTATCATGGATACGAATACAAATACATTGCTTTGGCAACAGGTTGGTGCAGGAAAAACATTTGAAATGGTTGCCAGCGGGATGGAGATGAAGCGTTTAGGACTAAGAAACAAGATTTTATACGTTGTACCTAACCACATTGTATCGCAGTGGGCAAACGATTTTTTACGTTTATATCCAAATGCCAATGTATTGGTGGCAACCAAAAAAGATATGTCAAAACAGCGTAGAATGGCTTTTACAACAAAGATTGCTACTGGTAACTATGATGCAATTATCATGGCACATTCCAGCTTTAAGATGATTTCAATCGGCACTGATTTGCAGATTGAACTGATGAGAAAACAGATGGATGAAATGAATGCTGCTATCGATCAATTGTCGATGGACAACTCATACAACGAAAATCGTACAAAGATTGTGAAACAATTGGAAAGAACGAAAAAATCAATTGAAATGCAGATACAGAGATTAGCGGATTCGAGAAGGGATGAGAATGTTGTTCCATTTGAAAATCTGGGAATCGACTATATGTTTGTAGATGAAGCACATGAGTTTAAAAATCTTTTCAGCTATACGGCTATGCGAAATATTGCAGGTGTTCCACAGCAGAATTCCGCAAAAGCTATGGATATGTATATGAAGTGCAAGATCATTGAGGATAATGGCGGTGGTATCTGTTTTGCGACAGGGACTCCAGTAACAAATACTATGGCAGAGCTTTATACTATGCAAAGATATTTGCAGGAGAACGATCTAAGAAAACAGAACATCCGTTGTTTTGATGCATGGGCAAAGACATTTGGTAAAGTAACCAACAGCTTTGAAATTAGCGTGGATGGCTCAGGCTTTGTCAATCGTTCCCGCTTCTGTAAATTCTTCAACATGGAAGAATTGATGAATCACTTTAGACAGGTTGCTGAGATTCAGACAGCAGGAATGCTGAGAAAAGCACTGGAAGAATCGGTGCTAGGTCGAGTGAAAGCTGTCCCACCAAAACATATTGGAGGTAAGCCGACTGTTATTGCCATTGAGCCAAGTGATGTACTGGAAAACTACATCAGTGAAATTGTTGAACGTACCGAAAGTATTCATAATGGAAATGTGGATCCGCATATCGACAATATGCTTAAGATTACATCAGACAGTAAAAAAGCAAGTATTGATATGCGTTTGATAGATCCAAATTATCCGGACGAAGAAAATGGAAAATTATGGACGATTGCAAAACAGGTATATCAGATTTACAAGGATTATGATAATGATAAAGCAACCCAGCTTATTTTCTGTGACTCGTCTACACCTCATAAGAATGAGATGGAAGATGATGGGGAAGGCAGCTATGTGTTCAGCAATGTCTATGACGATCTAAAGATAAAATTTGTAGAATTAGGTATTCCCGAAAACGAGATCGCATTTATTCATGATTATGACACAGAATTAAAAAAGCAGAATCTTTTTGAAAAAATGAATAAAGGCGAAATGCGTGTTTTGATTGGTTCAACACCAAAACTTGGAGCAGGAACGAATATACAGGAACGCATGATAGCAATACACCATGTAGATGTTCCATGGCGTGCAAGCGATATTGAACAGCAGAATGGACGAGCATTCAGACAAGGAAATATGTATAACGAAATTTACGAATTCCGCTATGTTACTAAAAAATCATTTGATGCATATTCATGGCAGATGGTCGAAACAAAATCAAGCTATGTAACACAGCTTCTAGAAGGTACGGGAGATACACGTGAATTTGAAGAAGATACACAGAATAGTTTCTCGTATGCCGAGGTTAAAGCGATTGCATCTGGAAATCCTATCATCAAGGAAAAATTTGAAGTAGACAATGAAGTGAAGCGATTGGAAACAATGCGTAGATCATGGCAGAAGAAGAAACTACAGGCACAGGATGATGTTGCACTTTTGCCAGATCGAATCGAAACAGAAAAGAAATATCGCACCATTCTTGCAGAGGAATGTGAATATTTCAAAGATGAGATTGAAGCCAACAATCTTAGAGATATGGAACACTTCACATTTTATGATGTCAACGGGAATGAATATCACGATTTGAAGGAAGCTTGGGATGCAATTCAGGAATGTACAAAAGGATACAAGCTGAATGATTTTAAAGAAAATAAATTTGTGGGTCGCTTTATGAAAGCGGACGTATTGATTGGATTAGGTTTAGCAGGTGAAGGAATTGTAATCAAACTGAAAACACCATTGCGTACAATCAATGTTGATTCGGTAAATCCAGTAGGTCGAGTAAATTTCAATCGAATGTATAAACGTATCAACGATATACGCTATTCACTAAATAAAACGATTGAAACCATCCAGAATTACGAAGGAAATCTAAAAATTGCAAAAGAGATGGTGAATAAACCTTTTGAATTACAGGATGAATTAACAAGTGCAAGAAATCGTCAAAAGGAGATCAACAAAATTTTAGATACTTCTGGAAACGAAAACAGCAAAGTTGTTGTCGAGGATGATTTAGAAGAAGAAAGAAATGAAAGCTGTATGGAATTATAGAATTAAGGCATTTTGCCTTAATTCTTTTATTTTCTATGCATATGGAGGTGGCAGTGCTGCCACAATCTAGAAAGAAGGATAAATAGTATGGATGAAGTGTATAGATATTTTACTGTTGGAAAATTCAAGGGTTCTAATAATAGAACATATTTTATTTATGTACCAGCTCCTTATTATCATTTTGATGATTATGCGGAACAAGATAAACATTATTGTTATGGGTTTATTTATCTTGAAGGACATGCAGTTTTAGCGACGTATCGAGATAAGTGGCATATGGAGACGAATGAATACAATCCACACGGCAGGTGGATGAAGTTAATTAGAAATATCCGAGATTTAAACAACGTTGGAGGTTGTATTTTAGCCTTGAAAAAAGGTGTTCCAGATAATGAGGATTTTGTTTATTATGAGACATTCAATTGTTTCAGTAGAGTGAATAAGCCTTTCGATACATTATTTCCTAATATGGATTCAAATAAAATATATGGCATTGAGAAAGATGCCGAAGGGAACCATCTATTAATGAAATATGAGATTCGTGAATGTGGAATGTGGCCGAACTATTTCAAAGCCCTGAATGATGAAAAGAAAGATGATAAGGAATCAAAATGATTTAATATAAAAATGTAAGTGCAATATTGCTATCTTTTTTATGCGGATGACAGCGTGTAAATGCTTATTTTCCTGCTTTTGTCAACAATAAATTTTTTTGTTAAAATTTTGTTAGATTTTTTATTTGAACATTTTTGAATCATAATATGCTTTATATAAAGCACATATAGCTCTTTTTGTTCATAATGTTCAAAATTACACTGAACAATTTTCGCACAAATTTCTAGCATTTTTGTCCGAGAGTTGTGCTATAATGGTATCATCAAGTTAGTGTATACAGAGGACCTGAAACGTGCGTTTGGGTCCTTTTTTCTATGCAAATGGAGGTGATGAACATGAAATACGTTTTATCGAAACAATGCAGTTTCAACAGAAACAAGGGCAGCCTGATAGGCTATACGAGTCTATGCTTTCAAAACGGAGTATGGATACCACAATATCATCTGAATGTAGATGATAGTCTGAATTCAGTGTATGAAGATAGAATGCAGGCTTTCTGTAAATACGTTAAGGATGTGATCGTACCGAATGGATATGAGTCCATCGAATATTTGGTAAATCGCTTAAATTTAAAAACAATTGGATTGAACCGATATCAGCTCTATGCTTCTACACCCGAAGTAAACTTTTGCGTGCGGTTCGTAAAAAACATATATGCTAAGGATATGATATATATTCATATGTTTTGCAAGGATTGAGTGTCATTTGAGGTTGCAGTACAGCACATTTTAGAAAAAAGACGGGCACTGTATGACGTGGCTTCCCCGCATACTCGTAAGTCCTGTTTTCATATCGTGCCGAGTAGTTCGACCGCCTACAATGCACGACCCAAACGATTAGACATGAGGTTGTTTATTAGATTCATCAGTTGCTCACCGGAACTTTTGAAGAAATATTAAACATAAAGTCGATCCAGATATCTGTTAGAACCTTTTCTATGAATCTCCCTTTGGTAAAGAGATTATAATAGAAAGTGATACTTTTTCGCCTACAGTTTTAATAGTTAAACAGATATCGAAAATGACCACGGCAGAAACATGAGCCTGCCATTACATGAGGATGCAAGTTCCGTGGGTGCAACTCCCACAATCCTCAAACACTAAGCCTACCAACACATAAATCTTTCTAAATAATACAAGGAGATAGATCCTTCTACGATAGCTCACACTAAGATTTATCTGTTGGTAGACATCATTTGATTTAAATTAAAGCATAATCAAAAAGATGGGAGGAATCTCCTTTTAAAGACTACTTTTTGCTTTTTAATCGAATGACCAATACTTATGATGAAATTTGCGATGGTCTGAATATTTTCTCTGGTTCAATATATATCAAAAAGACAACAGCTTTTTTCTTTATAAGTTTTTCAATGAAGGTACTAGTATTATCAGGTGCAATTCCTGGAGCCTTCAACTTTTAATTTCAAGATGTAGCAACACAAATTTTTTAGTAGGAGGTGAAACTCCTACTTTCCAACGTAACCTTTAATGTGATGCTACAAACGTTAGCTGTGAAAGGCTATCTTAACATGTGATGGATTGAGATTTTTAAAGAGAATGTCAAAATCTAATTCATCAAATTATTAGACATGGGACAATGATCCATAAGCCAGTGTTCTGGACAGAGCAGAAAACATGAGCCTGCTCATTATTTTAAATGGGTACATACAGTAATGACGAATAAGCCCTTTTATATCTCTTTCCCTTAAAAATTTGTAGGTACCCATTTTAAATAATAGAAAGTATTCTATTTATTTAAAGGTCGATTCACGGACCTTGGCAGGGATGCCGAAAGTACAGCTGAAGTAGAATCATACTTTCTTCATTCGTGGAGTGGTTAAAATTCTTTAGTAGTCTGTAATGCCATTTGAGGTTGCAGTACAGCATAAATTCAGTTAGTAGCGAAGGGTGCATAAAGTACAAAATATAAAATTTACCCCTGAATTTCGCACAAAAATCTAGCATTTTTTGAAAGGATACATGGTAAAATAAAGTTGTAAAGAGAATTATTAAAAAATCTAAGAGTAAAAAATTAAGGCAGTTTGCCTTAAAAAGATAGATCAGGAAAGGATGTATTATATATGAAAACAAAACAAATTTTAACAGCAGGTGCGATTGCATTAAGTATGATTTTGACTGGGTGTTCTGCTTCATCGACAGGAACAAAAGACACAAAGACAACCGAAGTGGCCAAGAAAAAGGAAGTTAAAACACTTGGTAAAAAAACCA
>ERZ773138.2817-NODE-2817-length-12303-cov-4.626960_pt1 | contig 12303 bp, 6 predicted proteins | sample MGYA00511114_ERZ773138 | MGnify/ENA primary metagenome ERZ773138 (study PRJEB29015, sample SAMEA2737805) | human gut metagenome | biome: human gut; feature: human-associated habitat; material: faeces | place: China | collected 2012 ...
TGTATTATATTAAACATCAACACTAGACCATGTCCTAATGAAAAAACAAATCTTTTCAACATTAGTTTTATCAATTGGCATCTTATTGCCTTTTTCTTTGCATTCTCAGGAACAAAGAAAAAAGGTAGGTGTCGTTCTAAGCGGCGGCGGTGCCAAAGGAATGGCACATATCAAAGCACTGAAAGTAATTGAGGAAGCCGGAATTCCTATCGACTATATAGCCGGTACCAGTATGGGAGCTATCGTAGGCGGTCTTTATGCCATCGGTTATACTCCGGAACAATTGGACAGCATGGTACGGAAACAAGATTGGACATTCCTGTTGAGCGACCGTATCAAACGAAGTGCCATGTCATTGACAGATCGTGAGCGGTCTGAAAAATATACAGTCTCTATCCCTTTCACCAAAACTCCCAAAGATGCTGCTACCGGAGGACTCATGAAAGGGCAAAATCTGGCCAACCTATTTTCAGACCTCACTGTGGGGTATCATGATTCCATCAATTTCAATAAACTTCCCATTCCTTTTGCTTGTGTAGCGGCCAATGTTGTCAATGGAGAGCAAATTGTATTCCATGACGGAATACTCTCAACCGCTATGCGTGCCAGCATGGCTATTCCGGGTGTATTTACTCCGGTACGGCAAGACAGCATGGTATTAGTGGACGGCGGCATTGTAAACAACTATCCGGCAGATGTTGTGAAAGCCATGGGAGCCGATATTATTATCGGAGTAGACGTGCAGAATGCTTTGAAGAAGGCTGACAAGCTCAACAGCGTCCCCGATATTCTGGGACAGATTGTAGACATCACCTGCCAGTCTAACCATGAAAAAAATGTAGACCTCACAGACACTTATATCCGTGTCAATGTGGAGGGATATTCATCCGCCAGTTTTACCCCGGCTGCCATCGACACTCTGATGCGAAGAGGCGAAGAAGCGGCTAAAGAACAATGGAATTCGTTGCTTGCCTTGAAAAAGAAGATAGGAATAGCCGAAGATTATACTCCGAAGCAACATGGCCCTTATTCTTCTCTTTCCAATGCACGCACGGTTTATGTGACGGACATCTCATTTTCCGGTGTAGAGGTGGATGATAAAAAATGGCTGATGAAGAAATGTAATCTGAAAGAAAACAGTGACATTACCACTCAACAAATAGAACAGGCCTTGTATCAATTACGTGGTAGTCAATCCTATTCCAGTGCCAGCTATACGTTGAAAGAGACTCCTGAAGGTTATCACCTCAACTTCCTGTTGCAGGAAAAATATGAAAGAAGAATCAATCTGGGCATCCGTTTCGATTCGGAAGAAATCGCGTCTTTGCTGGTGAATGCAACGGCAGACCTCAAAACTCATATTCCTTCCCGCCTGGCTCTTACCGGTCGATTGGGTAAACGATATGCTGCCCGCATAGACTATACGCTAGAACCCATGCAGCAACGTAATTTCAACTTCTCGTATATGTTCCAATACAACGATATCAACATTTACGAGGAAGGTAACCGTGCCTATAATACAACGTATAAATATCATCTGGCAGAATTCGGTTTCTCCGATGTATGGTACAAGAATTTCCGCTTCGGACTCGGTCTGCGTTTTGAATATTACAAGTATAAAGATTTCCTGTTCAAGAAACCTGAAATCTCCGATCTGAAAGTGGAATCGGAACATTTTCTAAGTTATTTTGCCCAAGTGCAATATAATACTTATGATAAAGGACGCTTCCCTTCTAAAGGAAGTGACTTCAGAGCTGCCTATTCGCTTTATACGGATAACATGGCACAATACAACGACCACGCTCCATTTTCAGCATTGAATGCTTCGTGGGCAAGTGTCATCCCTGTGACCCGCCGTTTCTCCGTCATTCCTTCCATTTATGGACGTATCCTGATCGGAAGAGATTTTCCTTATCCGCTGCAAAATGCCATTGGCGGTGACGTACCCGGTTTCTATATTCCACAGCAATTACCGTTTGCCGGGGTCACCAATCTGGAATTGATGGATAACACCATCATGATTGCGTCTATTAAATTCAGACAACGTATGGGAGCCATTCATTATCTCACGCTGACGGGTAACTACGGGCTAACAGATAGTAATTTCTTCGATATATTGAAAGGCAAGCAATTATTCGGTGTTAGTGCAGGTTATGGAATGGACAGCATCTTCGGACCATTGGAAATATCGTTGGGATACTCCAATCAGACGGACAAAGGAAGTTGTTTTGTGAATTTAGGGTATTACTTCTAGTCAAATCTAGTCAAAAAGAATATAATAACACTCCAAGGAAGACAGATTTTAGCAATACTACTTCGCGTAATACAATATTTTCAAAAAGCAAAAGAGGAGACCGCTTCACAGTGATCTCCTCCCTCTATACTCTATATGAATATGCCCCAAAGGGTTTATTAAAAAAGGAACATATTCAAAAGGGTTTTATTAAAAATATTACATATCGATTCAATGAATCGTTTCAAATCATATCAACGATCTTCACAGACAGTTGATATTCAGGGAAATGTGCATCAAAATAAAATCTGATGCGTGGCCCCGATTAGGTAAAGATGTACCTCTGTACTTTTTCCTAATCGGCTAAGGCAGGGATTCAATGCTACAAACGAATCCAAGCCCCTTACTATAAAACATCTTAAATACTACCACCCTTACCGCCGCTATGTGTCGGATTATAAGTAACCGTCTTATATTGATGATCCGTTCCGGTATAACGAGTTGCTGTAATCGAAACCGTCTTGTTTTGACCATTAAACTTTACATTAGCCGTCAACGTGGTAGTACGGACTTTTGCATAGCAAGTATAACTCATGGTAGTATATCCGTTTACATTTACAGTGTTATAAACACGTTCAGTTTCCGTAATGCCAGATACCGATCCCATTAATGAGAACATACGAGTTTTCATGAAAGCAACCATTGCATTCACCGTTTTTGTATCGCTCTCACTAGTAGTAGCTCCTAATTGCGATTTAACTTCAGCAACAAGACCAGCATCATTCTTATCATAGTCCCAACCAGACTTTTCCTTATATTTCAGTTCAATACCAGTCACTGCTTTAGCATTCTCGCTATTATCACGACTAGCTTGTCCTAGAATATTAGTTGTCACAGTTTCATTACTAATCTTGCTGTATACTTTATTTTCTATAGCATAAGCAGAGAAGTGATCGACTTGGGCTGTATATGCAGTGACAGCTCCATTTTCTGTAGTAGAAGATATATTTTTAATTACATTTCCATCATTATCTTTTGCATCTCCCCATTCTCCTGTATCTGGATTCTGATAAGTAAGTATCATATCAGCATCAGCAAATGTTATTCCAGGGATAGGATTAGGAATAGAAATCGTAACATCATTTTTAAATTTCAAACCAGACGGTTCAAATTTAGCAGCAGCTAAAGGTATGCTTTTTTCTACATTTTGATTCACTTCTTCAGCCTTCACTTCAGTAGTCACTTCTGCAGGAGCAGGAACAAAGGTTGTTACACTAATGCCAACATTCCCATCACTAATAAGGCTTGCACTAGCTTCTGTATCAATTGCACCTGCCGGTATTGCCAATTCGACTTTCACGAGTGGTTTATCCTCTGCCACTGCTTCCGGAGCAACTTCTCCCGGATCTTCAATGGTAGTATTAGATTCACTATTATCCTCTACTTTAGTTTCTCCTGTAGCCTCTATTGACACAGCAGTTTTCGGACTCTCCTTTGTCAAAGCCAGAGCTACCGTTACCACACTACGATTCTCTGCATTCTCTGCAATGACAACTGATGTTTTCTGTGAAAGATATCCATTAGAAGACGCTTCAATACTATAAGTACCTGTAGCACTTTCTGTAACAGAAAACTTACCATTCGAGTCGGTTGTGTAATTTTTACTACCCACTTTTACCTTTACCCCATTCATTGCTTCTCCCCCAGAAGTCACCGTACCCATAATGTAATACTCCACTACCGGTTTTGGAGTTTCAATTACTTCCCCTTCTGCCGGTTTCGGATCGTCATCATCATCGTGACAGGCTACTGTCGCAAAAGTTAACATACCCAAGGCTATCGCCATGGCACCCACATAAAACCATTTTACACTTTTCATAATGTTTCAATTTTGTTAAAAATACTAGTTAAAATATCAATCATGTTTCACTTCTCACTCGTTTTAATCAAATAATATCGAATATAATCCGGCTGCCAGAAATGTGAATTCTCTGCCGACTTAGGTTCAACACTATAACTTTCGCCCAACGAACGATGGGCATATTCATTCCCGCTACGCATATCATACTGAAAAGCAAAATATTCGGGAAGCATTACCCGTAGCAGATGTCGCTTGCGTTTCTTTCCCGGTAATGGAATAGAAAAGTTGAATCCTGCATTCGTTGCTCCATTTGTATACATACCATATATACCTACAATATATTCGCCGAAGTAGCGTGAAAGAGTTCCGCGTACTCCATAATCGCCATAAATAAAGCGATCTCCTTCTACTTTTACCAAGGTATTCACTTCCGGTATATAATATCCTACACTAATTTGTCCATTGACTCTTTTCCATTGACTCATTTTCCATTCGCTACCATAGAAATGAGCAGAACCGGTTATTCCTCCTCCACCTTCTACCGTCCACCGACCATTTGCCGAAAAATAGCTGATGCCTGCTGCAAGTCCCTGGCGGTCATTGGAGAAGCTACCGCCTGTGAGGTATCCTTTCCAATGATTAGCCAAGCGAAAATCCTGACGCAAAGCCATGAATCCCAAGCGAACGCAGTTCCACTTGCCATCTTCATTACTTACAATAGGCAAAGAAACCTGCATCCGTAGCGAGGCGCCTTTCCATAATTGCATTTCCACGGCAGGTTGCAACTCGAGAGCCGCTTTATACAACTTATAAGTTACATTATTGACTAACATCACGTTGGGATATACCACCAAATCGACCTTACCGAAAGAACTTTCTTTTCGTTTTACGCCTTTCAGCTGCCGTACAGCAGTTTCGGTAGAAGTAGTCATCCCCATCTTGCGATACACTTCATCCAACGCACATTCACCGGCTTGATATTTTTGAATCAATTCTGCAGGGATGGTTATGCATAATTGTGGTAAGGCATTATCTAATATAAGTAACTGCAAAGTCGGTATTTCCGGTATAGCGACCAAATGACGTATGGCAATACCGATTCCATTATAAATCCCCCTATAAGCAGAGGTCTCAAAAGCCGCAGTTATCGTGTCCCTTTTCTCCACAACTGAAATATTCTCCATATCCAACTCTTTCAGTGTCTCACTCACACGAACTGGCTGTGCCTGTAACAAAGAAATACCACAGAGAAAAACAGCGGTCGCACTAACAATCCTTTTCATCTTCTTTTAATGCATTAATGTACATTCATACCGCAGACCGGCGGAAACACATGTAAATTCGCGAGTAAACACATTGACGGACAAATGCTTCCAAAAGCGCATGGCAGCACCCATATTCCATCCACGCGTATCATATTCCACCATCAACTTCAATTCTTTGCAAAAAGAAGGCGTATAGCGGACACCTCCGAAAGGTCCTTTATTAAATACACGACAATCACCTTGATGAATATACCATCCGGCCGTTACAGCCAATTGGTCTCCCGAACGAAATCCGATAGTCTTTGTCAACACACCATAATAAGCTCCCCAATATGGAGTCTTCTTCTCAGTCAAAAGATCATCTCCACCAATCACAACAGCTGGGAAATAGCGACTTTCTTTTAGCGGACGAATACGAATCGTATTAGAACGGTCCTGATTATGATACCCCGTTCTGCCTGTGCCGGTTGTCATTTTGAGTAATGTCATCCGATAAGTGAATTCGATAAAAGAGAAAAGAGTCATATCTACAAAATAGTTCATGGTAGGGAAACTGAAAACCGATGGAGTAACCTGTTCTGGTAAGAAATTGACTCCTCCCATAAATGTACCGGTCTCTTGCATTTCAGCAGTAGGTATCATCAACTGTCCTGTTGTTCCCATGGAATATTGCGCATGAACCAGACCGGTCATCGGAATGAGTATTAGAAATAGAATACTACCTTTTAATGAAATAAATGGTTTATTCCTAAAAGCTGCTTTAGTTTGTTTCATCTTTATTTGTATGTTATACTTTTAAATAGAGACATTCTCAAAGTTTTGATTAATCTACTATTTTTACCTTATATAATTCTGTTACTTCTTAGGTAACAGTAAACACACAATCGAGACCAACCGGAATGAGAACAGAGAAAAACATCGACAATTACAGTGAGAGAAGAGCTTTTGCCTTTAGCGAAGGGGAAAAATCTTTTTAAAACAGGACATATAAATCATTGGGCATGAAGATATAATTATTTCATGTTCGGATTTTTTTTTGCCGTATGCATCAGATAAAACGAAAAAAAATGGGAGAATATTTGTTTGCTATTTATATTTTTGTCTATCTTTGCGTCATATTTAATTCCGTTACCTAAGAAGTAACAGATACATTTAAATGCTGATTATTAAAGTTTTGTCTATATATTACCTGCCTGCATTGCAATCTCTAACGTAAGATAAATTCTTTCTATTTACTTCTGTACGTTCTCTTAATCCAAAGCCTTTCAGATATATTTGTGTGGTTTTAATAGATTTGTGCCCCAACGATTCACTTATCATTTCAATAGAAACTCCGCGGTATTTGGCAGTAGTGGCCCAAGAATGTCGGAAAGTATATGAAGTGACAGGCGAATTTAAGCGCAACGCTCTCGCCAAATCCTTCAAACAATTATTAAATCTACGAAGAGCAGACTGATATTCCTTATATGCTTTTTCATCTTTTCGCTTCTTATCACTATGTAAAATATCGAATAAATAGTCGGGACAATCAGGAAGAGCAGGTTTATTGCTTCGAAGCTGATTCATCATCTCCTTTGCACTTTCGAGAATTTCCAGGTTCATTGGTGTTTTAGTCTTGATACGATTATATTGAAGCACATTCCGGTCTAAAGCCGACTTCTCTAAATGCGCCAAATCTGCGAATGACATTCCACAAAACTGAAACATTAAAGCGGCAATCGTCTGCGTACGACGCAAACGTTCGGATTTCGGGTCCTCATATAGAAGTTTGTGTAACTCGGTCACAGGCAATGCTTTCTTTTGCCGGATATCCACGCCTGTATAAACATCATGAAACAACCGGGGAACATAAGGGGCACTTCCCGCTTCTACTCCCCGATTGTAGATACTACGAAGCATACGCATATAAGTAGAAATCGTATTGAGCTTTAATCCGGACTCGTAAAGATGCTGTCCATAGCAACGTAAACATTCCCGCGTGACTTGCCTGAACGATATGTTCAATGTTCCACAAAACTTACTAAAAGAAAAAAGAGCATTCTTATAAACATGAGCGGTAGAATATCGCCCTTCTTTCCGCAAACGCTCAATGTACGCTCCGGCACATTGGCTAAATCCATTTTTATTCATCTTTTGCATCACTAGTTATTTTAGATTATACAATAATAAGAGAAAGAACAAAAGTAAGCTACTTTATGATTTCAACCAATATAAAAAAGAAAAGTAAAAGAAAACCTTCACTCACGTGGAAGTTATTCTTTTACTTTCCTATAACTTAATGAACAAACTTAATAATCAACCTTTGACTTAAATATCTTAAGTACGTATCACAAACATAAAATTATCCTTTCTTAAAGTTTGAAAGGCATCATCTTTAAATATACCCGATAATCCTTTATCATTCCCGTCTTGCCGGCTTCCGCTCTTGGCAAATAAGAAAATCCCGTCACTACCTTATCCTCACCAAGATTAATCACAATCTGATGTGGAAATTTATGTTTAGCAGCTGAAGAATAACTAGTATGCCAGAAAGTAGACTCCTGTAAGTCAAACACGTTCGTTGCAATATTATTTGCCTCTTCAGTTTCTTCACTATCTGCATAAATAACCTTCCAATGCTGGCGTGACAATGGTTTACCATCGGCTCCTAACAATTCCAACTCTGCAATAGCTGCAAAATCTTTTCCATCATGAGCATTCAATGCTTCGAGACAGAAGAAACGAGTTTCCACTTCCTTTCCGAATTTCACATGCTGCCAACCGTTACCGGATTTGAAAGTACCTACATAAACAGGTTCTTCCCCTGTTAAATCCAAATTTTCACCGACCTTACGATGTGCATAGGCAGCACCGTGTACACGCAGGTTATCAAGAATAGGTTGTTGCAATCCTTCCATCTGTGGTTGTACAGGACCAGCCATATCCAATATAATCACTTCGTTCTCCCCTTTTTTCAACCAGCATCCCGGCACATATAAGGTTTGTTGTGGCCCGATTTCCCAGTAACGTCCAATAGCATAACCATTCACCCAAACCATGCCTTTACTCCAGTTAGTCATATTCAAGAAAGTATCACCTGTTTTGTCCAACATAAAGGTCCCTCGATAGTAGGCAGGATATTTTAGGGGATTATCCTGCTTCATAAATTCCTTATTTTGCGCAAAAGCATAATCAACCGGGATATTATAAACTTTCCAGTTCTTTAATGAAGTAATAACACCGTTATTCGACTGGATTTCAACTTTTTCAGTAATACCCTTCCAATCATAAATGCCTTTACCAAAATTCATACGTCCCATTGCTTCTACCAAAATATCCAGCTGGGCCCCTTCTTTCATTGGAGGAAGAATAACCGTACCTTCACCTTTTAAACGACTTAACGTAGCTAATTTCTTACCATCCAAGAAAACCTGTGCCCAGTCATGAGCCTCTGTGATTGTCAACGTCTGTTCTTCTTTAGATGCCGGTAGTGTGGTCCGGTACAGAATACTTCCCCATCCCTGATCGAACGCCTCCATTGACTGAATATTTTCGCTAATCTTCGGCTCCGGCAAATTATCAAACAGTATCGCCACTTCATTCAATTTAAATGAAGGAATGGCAATAGTCGGAATAGAATCCGGAATTTCTGACAATGATTCACCTTCCGGCAAGTAGTTACTTAGCAAATTACGTACTTCAAAATATTTGGGAGTGACTTTTCCTGATTCATTGATGGGTGCATCATAATCATAAGACGTACACGTCGGAGAGAAATTAGGGAAATTTGCTCCTCCCCAATGCCCGAAACTAGTACCTCCATGGGTCATATACAAACTAAATGAAATATTTCGGTCAAGCATTTCTTTCATTCCTTTTACCAAATCCTCCGCACTGCGTGTCTCATGCTTCGCTCCCCAATGGTCAAACCATCCGGACCAAAACTCACTACACATCAACGGTATATCGGGATGAAGTTCCTGCAAACGCTTAAATTGATCGTCAATATTGGCTCCTGTACCAAAATTGATTGTCCAAAGCAAATCATCCAATGCATTATTCTCAAAGTTCGAATTCCAGTCACATTGGAATAAAGGAACTCCTGTGAAACCTGCCTGTTTTACAATATCACGTATTTCAGCAATGTATGGCTTGTCTATCCCGAATGATCCATATTCATTCTCAACTTGTACCATAATGATATTACCACCTTTACTAATCTGAAGATCAGTAAGCTGTTTACCCACTTCGTTCATGAATAATTTCACCCGCTCCATATAATACGGATCCTGTTCACGAAGCTTGATGTCCTTCTTCTTCAACAACCACCAAGGTAATCCACCCATCTCCCACTCTGCACAAACATACGGTCCGGGACGAACGATCACATACATTCCGTTTTCCTGCGCCAGCCGACAGAAAGCCGCAATATCTTTTTGACCGGTAAAGTCATATTTTCCCTCTTCCGGCTCATGAAAATTCCAAAAGACATAAAGACAAATGGTATTCATACCTAATGCCTTACACATTTTGATACGATGCTCCCAATACTCTTTTGGTATACGGGGATAATGAATTTCGGCTGCTTTTACCACAAACGGTTTTCCGTTAAGTAAAAATGTCTTGTCCCCTATTTCAAATGTCTCTTTCGAAGATTGGGAACAGGAAGTGCTGAAAACAGTCACTAATAAAATAAGCAAATACAATAAAGGTTTCTTCATTTTCTAATCTATTGTTTTCATGATACAATACTATTTCCAAATAAATCCACCATCGGTCAATGTTTCCATTCAGACCGACAGCGAATTTGCAAACCAATCGATGTGTTACCTAAAAACTAAAACTATTACCTATTGAAAACTAAATGCATTGCAAAGATGAGATATTCTTTTTATACAAAGGTCTTCAAATCGGTCAAAACAGGACAATATTCATTCAATATAGTTTAAATCTTACTTTTTAACAGCGATTTTTTTATTCATTATAAAAAAATCCCGCCAATACATTTTACAGTATTGACGGGACCAACATATATAATAAAGGTTAGTTAGTGTAATTTTTTAAATCTGTCATTATAATACAATAGGCCATTCATTCCCTCAATGAACCGTATGTCACATTATCCTCCTTTACGTTCTTAACGTTATGGACTTTTTTCACAAAATCGTTCACCTTATCCACATGTACGTCTTTTATAACCACATTTCTGACAGGCAATTTTGCATCTCCCTTTAGCTCATATATCGCATCAGCAGACTCACAAATCACATTTTTCAAATAAATGCCATCAATACGAGTAATACGTTCTTCATAAGTAGGAACAAGCTCCCTCCACTGATAGAGTACATCTGTATCTATTTCCAATACACGTTGCACATGCCCTGTTCTTATATTTTCCATGTGAATATTTTCAATAAACGCTCCTCGTCTATGATTTGTCTTCACAAAGAAAAGTCGTCGTACAGATTGTGGTACCTTACAATCATGCATATACACATTGCGAATACCACCTGAAATCTCACTGCCAATCCCTAATAAAGTATGTCCTTCCAGAATATTACAATTACGAATTACAATATTTTCAGTCGGAGTGTTCAATCTCCAGGCGTCACGATTACGACCGGCCTTAATCACCACCGCATCATCACCTTGGTCAAAGGTACAATCCTCCACTAAAAAATTACGAGTCATCTCCAAATCAATACCGTCGTTATTGTGCCCATGCGCTTTAACATCCAGATTACGTACTATCCCGCCATTGCACATATACATATGAATCGTCCAAAAGGGGCTTTCACGAATCTTAAAACTATCAAGCAGTACATTCTCACAACGATTAAAATGTATCAGATGCGGACGAAGATGGTTCTCACCTACCGCCATCTGTCGTTTTTCAACAGGTACATCTTTGGACGCCATCGTATACAACTTTCTAAGTGCATCCATGTGAGCCTTAGGACGGGCAAACCACTTCTTCCAACAATTCATCTTCGGACTTAACATACCTGTCCCTGTAATAGCCACATTCTTGCATTCAAAAGCATAAATCAAAGGTGAATAGTTATAACATTCCATCCCCTCCCAAGACGTCATTACGGCTGGCAAATAATGAGAAGGATTATCCATAAAACGTAGTACCGCCCCTTCAGCCAAATACAAGTTTACATTACTCTTGAGATGGATTGGTCCGGTCAACCATTCTCCTTCAGGTATAACTACTCTCCCGCCTCCTGCCTGATTACAAGCAGTTATAGCACCTGCAATTGCATCAGAAACATCCGCCTCTCCTCCTTTTACAGCACCATAATTTACAATGGAGAAATCTTGATCAGGATATATAAACTCTTTTATTGGCTTCATTGAAAATGGCGCATCCACTTTCACATATTTGAATTGTCCCCACAGAGTTGCAAAAGAGACAGCCAACAGTCCTATAGTAAATAAAAATTTCTTCATTTAATAATGTATTGCATGATCCTTGGGAAATTCATGTCCACTCCACGCCTTTTTAGAGGTCCAGTCTTGAGGTTTTGAAGTCCAAAAAGAATGATTGGCAGGAAGTCCTAATGGTAGAAATACTTCTGATGTAATATACATACTTCCATTATTACTATACCAATCCGCTAGCCCGGTCTGATGCCCCGCAAAGCCTAATTGCAAAAATCCTTTCTCATTGAAATTACCATCAACAGCAAACAAACGTTTCATGACGCAAGTTAATGCATTACGAACCTGCCCTTCAGGAAGCTCTTCAGGCAACATTTCTTTCCAACAAAGCATCGACAATGGCTGAAAAACTCCCAAACGATAAGTCATAGAACGACCGAATACCGGAAAAGATGCTTCAGGAGATATAAAACGTTCCAAAATCATCCCAAAACGTTGCATACGTTTTTTAGCCAAATCTTCTGTTTTCTTTTGCATCTCCAAACTACGGTCATGCAATATTACTTTATGATCGTTGA
>ERZ773138.2827-NODE-2827-length-12264-cov-2.882873_pt1 | contig 12264 bp, 10 predicted proteins | sample MGYA00511114_ERZ773138 | MGnify/ENA primary metagenome ERZ773138 (study PRJEB29015, sample SAMEA2737805) | human gut metagenome | biome: human gut; feature: human-associated habitat; material: faeces | place: China | collected 2012 ...
TGGGTAAGCCCTGCCCCGATTATGTGGACGAGTCCGTTTCCATGAAGGTGGTTCGCATCATTCAGGGGTATGTAAACGTGGTCAATAAGATGGTGTGGAGGAAGATCTGATGAACGGTGGTATTAATGATATTGCCACAAGGAAGGAGCTTTCGGTTGAGGAACACAAGCAAAGAGCGCTTTATATATTATTGGAAGTAGCCTCCTTTTGTGATGAAAACGAAATTAAATATTATCTTGCTTAACCACTTTGTATCTGTTCGACTTTTTCCTTATCTTTCTGTATGGCTTGATTGGTTTTGCGAACTATTTCTAATTCAGCAATAAGATCAGCTATCCGACTTTCTGTTTCTGTAACTAATTGTCTTACCTTTTCAGGGTCAGTACCCAGTGAAATCCCCATTTTATCAAGTTGCGAAGCCGCTCTGCTATACGCCTGCAGGACGGCTTCATTTTGCTTGTAGAAGGTATCCTTCTGGGCAAGTGGTTTGGATGCATACTCCAACCAAACAGATTTATAGGTGCGGCACGCCTGCAGATTATGAGCCGTTGCTGCATAAATTTTGCTTTTGGAACGAAGCTCTGTAATCTCGTTGCGGAGCTTCATTTCTTCGCGTTGATATGCACTGATTTGTTTATCAAAGTCAGCAGCTGAATGTAGAGCATTATCAGCCATGCTGCCCAAGAGTTTTCCAAGCTCTTGGGCATTTGCAATTCCTGCACGGCGTTCCACATTAGCGACTCGACGGGCCAAACTGCTTTCAGAAGTGCCAACCTGCACCATAGCTCCTAGCGACTGCGCTAGTTCAGCGTCACTGATTGATTTTCGCGTCTTCTCGCTGCCAATTGGCACATAGCTGTACTGCCAACCGGGATATAGACTGATTGCACAGCTTCCTTGCTCGACGTTTCGCTGTACATAGCGTTCCGGAATGAATAACCGCTCAATGCCATATTGCGGCAAATGCACTGTCACTCCGCGCAGGCTCATGGCCATAATCTGATCAGCGGTCAAGCTTACAATCAGTGGCTGCGTCAGATTCTCTTCATCGATTTGTCGAATCAAATCAGTGCCCCGAATCGTGCCATGTGTGCCGTCATCGTAAGTTATATCATATGAAAAAGCCGCGCCGATGTCGGCAGATACAGATCCATCAGGAGTCGTATGAATATGGCTGTTATCAATCATCAGCTTTGCAGGATTGCCACTTGAGTCATGGATTTGCAGCAGAACACCGCGCTTGCCGGCAGAACATATCTGACGTGACGTGAGTCTTACAGATGTATCACAACTCTGCGGATAGTTTGTAGTCAATTCTTGATATAGCTCTGCAATCGACGTACTATGATTTGTGTCAAGGATTCCTGATTTATTCTTTATCGCACTTTCCAAGCCTGCGAGTGTAAACCCATCGCCTAAAGCATCAGCTGGTATCCATGCACCATCTAAGTCAGCAGCCTTATACAAAAGCTGTCCGGTCAGTTTCTTTACACGTATCTTAACCCCCTCGGATTGCAGCAGTTTTGCAAAGTCAGTAAAGGTTGAGACATTCGGAAGTATCTTAGCTATGCGCTCACGAATAAATTGCTGCTCGGCAGCGTTATCCGCTAAGCGCTCCACGAGGCCGGTATACGTAAACTTGTCGGTATCGGCCAGTGATGTATCTCTGATTGCACGCCCCGCGCTCTCTAGCAAGTAGGTCATATGCTTGCCGCGCTGGCAAACAGAAATGCCCAGTTCCTGCGCCATTTGTAGGAACTGGGCATAATTGGTGGCACGCTCCAAGCAGAAGTTAAGCTTCTTGCGAACTTCAGTGCGATTGCTGGTTATGCGTTTTTTCTGTATGTAAGTGGGGTAGAGTTGGCCTAGCTGTTGCGGGTCTTTAATGACAGACAACTGTGCCTCCATACAGAGCCGATCCGAGATGCTACGGATTTGCTGCGCGGTGCGGTAGGGAACAGTGCGCAGCTTTTTGTAATCATAAAAAGAAACGGCGTTGATAATAATGTGGTTATGTATAGAATCTTTATTGATATGGGTGGCAACGACAAACTCGAATTTTCCATCGGTAAATTCCATTGCAAGCTTGCGGCCCAGCTCATGGGCCCGTTCCGGCGTGACAGCATCATCCGGTGAAAAGGATTGAATGAGATGGTAGGCAAGATTTCCTTGCTTTTTCGCACTTGCATTTCGTGCTTTGCGTGCCATTGCTGCAGTAATGGAAAAATCAAGCACTGCAGTCTGTGGAGCAGTATTGTAACCTGAAATCAATTCCTGTCCATCGGTTTTGTCCGGATTTTCTATGTAGTTGATTGCATCGCCAAGCCGAACTTTTACCGCATGAATTTTGGTGATAGCCATAGTAGATTCCTTCTATGTTAGAAACAGGTGAAGATTGCCACTCAGGGCTGGGTGAAAGTCGTCAATAACAGACAAAAACAAATAGCGATTCTCGCACGCCCGCTTACGAAAGACATGATTGGGGTTTGCATAATATTTCGCTGCATACATATTAGACTAGTTTTCGCAGAGCTTTCACCAATCGTTCCTGATAGAGCGACTTCAGCTGTAAATATTCACGCCGCAACTGCTCAACATCATTGGAGGTAACAGATTGATTCGTGTTGCAACGCTTAGCCACTTGGTTAATGTTACCTGAGATATGACTCAAGCTAGAAGAGATTTCTTTTATAACAGAAAAATCATAATGCTTGACTTTACCGGTAAGCAGCATTTCCCGACAAAAAGTCGAAAAATTAGGCATATCACTTTCTGCCATCTTTGTTGCTACAGATAGCCATTCATCTTCTGTGAAGTATACGGGCTTGCAAATGGGCCGTGTTCGATTAGTAGTGGACAAAGCAAAATTCTCCATTCTGCATCTTTGCTGATTACTATAAAACGGGTTTTAGGGTGTCCCCTAAATGGCGCATGTGAATTTCACATGCAATGCTTGCTAACGTTCGCTTTCGCTCACGTTACCACTTCGGGCCGCCCCGGCGGTTCTTCCGGCGAAACCAGAACAGCCCGGCTCCGATAAAAACGATGGGCAAAAAGTCCAGCACATTCCAAAACGGATTTGCTGGCTTTTTGATCTTCTGTACAGGTTGAGAAGAGGTGGGCTCCGGTGTCTGTGTCGCAGACGGTGCAGCGGCAGCCGGTGCATTATAGGCTGCCGCTCGCTGTACAGTGGTGTTCTCGTCATGGCTGGGCGTACTCAAATCAGCGTCTGGATTTTTTGTGTCTGTTACCGTCAGATGAAAGCTTGCGCCGTCATCGGTATTCAGCTCATTCTGCTCACATTCGAACTGGTAGCGCTCCGCCGCATCGCCCACAACGCGGGCAGACAGAAACGCATACAGTCCGCTGTCAGCTTCCGTACAAACGGCGGCCAGCTGATTGGATTCGTATACATCCAGCGCGTATACCGTACCGCTGTACAGGTTCTGCAGGTAGACGATACAGTGTTGGGGAAAGCCGACTGGTGCCGTCAGGTATGCGCTGACCTGGGCCGTTGTTGGCTGATAGTCGGCAGGCGGCTGGCGCAGCGGCAGCGGCGTATAATAGCGTGTCTGCCCGGTTACTTCCGTGAACCAACTCTCACCTGCAAACTCATATTGCAACTCATACTGACCACCAGCCTCGACCTGCAAAAAGGTGGTGCCATCAACCTCGCGCAGCGGCCAATCGTTTAGGGCGTCGTATTGCACAGCGGCATTGCAGTAATAGGTGCCCTCCGGCAACGTCACAGTCTGGCTATACTGGTTCAAGCCGTTCAGCATTACAAGAACAGCGTCCGTGTCGTTGGGTCCGTTGCCCAGCGTAATCAGCACGGAACGTTCCTGCAGCTCCGCGGGAACATCTACCAAGGATATCGCAATTTCGCCGTATCCCGCCGCATGGCAGGGCGGTGCCAGCGCCATGACAAACGAAACCAAAAGCAAAATCGTCAGAACTCTTTTCATGAAAAACGCCTCCTTAAAATCCGACATAGGTAAAGTAATGGCAGCCGCGGCTCTCCATCCATGCGTTGGACATGTTTACGCAGACGCCGTAGCCATAACAGCATTCGATCCACGCGCCGCCGCCAAGCGCCATCTGCACATGGCCTTGCTCACCGCCAGCGGCATAGACGACCCGCAGGTCGCCCGGTTGGACCTCGGCAGAAGAGATTGCCCACAAGTCACCGGTGCGCCCATAGGCGGCTGTATTACCGGCTGAGAACGGCAAGCCCTGTGCCCAGTAGCAGTACTGCACAAAGCTGGAGCAGTCTAAATTCATCCCGACGCTGGCATTGCCAGGGCCGCCGCGCAGCGACGAGGGCTGCCCGTACACAAAATGACCTTGGCAGCTAATGGCAAAGGCTACGACCTGTCCGCGCGCAGTGTCGGGGTCAATGTTCAGTCCGGCCAGCAATGCCTGCAGCTCGTCAGCAGTCAAAGCGGAGCCTACAGAACGGCACTTGATACCGTCCGCAACGCCGTAAAGCGCCTCCCAGTCCATACGATACAGCAGGGATGCCCATTCCACGTTGCCATAAGTGTCCGCGCCGTTCTCGTACCAGCCCTTGAAGCCCGCCGCACCGGGCGGCAGTGTTACAGTTTTCGTAAAGCGGGCAGTGACCGCATTGCCCGCATACGCATTGCCGTACTGGTCCTGCTTGATGACGGTACGTGTCAGCGTGCCGTCGTTACTGCTTGCGGCCAGTGCTTCCAGGTTGCCCGTGCCGCCGTCCGCACCATTGGGGGCTTCGGTTTCCGGGTCAGCATAGCGGTCATAGCCGGTCAGGTAAATTGTGCAGTTCAGATCATAGTGGCCGTACTGGCCGTCGTGCAGCTCTCCGGGACACCATGGGATAGCGGTTGCGTTGGCAAAGGTCACGGTATAGTCCTTCGTCATGACCTCGTCGCCGTCGGTGGTCTCCACTGTAAAGGTGGCGGTGCGCTCGTTCGGAGCATAGAACCAATCATTCAGCTCGCTCTTGTAGAGATTCGCGCTTTCATCCAACACGATGGTGCCGGTGCAATCCTCTGCGGCAATTTTGCCGTCGACAACTTGGGCGTAGTCATCCGGCAGAGCACACAGCTCTGACTGGGTGGCCCGATCCGGGAAAATGACAGGAAAAAAGACGGTCACATCGTGTGTGCCGTCTTCGATCCATTCGGGGCGGCTGCCGCCTTCCTCGTGGTCGTCACTCCATTCCCATATTCCGTTGCGGTAGTGCCCGCATTCTTCGTTGCCTTGGGCACAGGTATGCGTTTCGCATCGGTACTCTGTGATGGTCACGGTCTCGCCCTCGCTGCGGTAGCCATTGACGCAGCCGCCATAGCTGATGCAGGAGTAGGGCGCGGACTCCCGCGCGGTAATTTCCATGCCGTAGGCTGTCAGGGCGCGGCAATATTGGGTAAATGGCACGTCGTCCGTAAAAGCCGCAAGCTCTTGTGAACTGGGCCAATCCTGCTGATAATAGACCGCGGCCATCGAGATGATCTCTGCAGTATCATTGTAGATGCCGTTGGCGTAGCTCCATGTGACGCCATGCTGCATATTGTTGCTGCGCTGGCCGGTCAGCGTGTCGTAGCCGTAGGGGTTGCCGTTGGGGTCAACATCGTTGCAAAAGGCTCTGCGCAGTTCGTCAGTGGCAGCTTCATTGCGGTATGTATTGATGCTTTCGATAAGCTGCTGAATATCCTCCGGCCTGTCGGCACACAGCACGCTGGTCGTTGTAGTACCGCCCATCTGGCCTAGCAGCCCAATAATCAGCAACAATAGAATGATTACGCCACAAATAAGCACCGCCCTGCCGATAGAAGCAAGCGCTTTGACAGGATGGGCAAAGAACCGTGCAACTTTGATAACGCTATGACCGGCCTGAAAGCCTGTATTACTGATGATACCCGGCGCACGGGCAGCAAAATCATCCGCACTGGTCGAGAAGGCCTCTGCATAGTGCAGAGCGGTACGTGCACCGACAGAGCCGATTTGTACCGCAGAGCTTCCCAACTCCATCCGCAGCACGTCGCCGCCTGTGCGTAGAACCTCCTCGGCGGTACGCGTGCCGTCCTGCACATCCTTGATGCCCTTCACGGCGTAGCTGCCCAGTATGCCGACGTCCTCCGCAGCAGTCCCGAGAAACGTCTCCTGCATAATCAGTTCCGCCGCCGCGCCGTGTACGCCGACATCCTGCGCCGCATCGGTGGCAAAGTCCTCCTGATAGCTGACCAGCCCGCTTGCACTCGTGATGCCGTGCGCTGCGGCTGTTGTGCCGCGCATGGCAGGGGAGCGGTGGCCGTTTGTCTGCTGATTGCACAGCAGTTCGTAGTAGGCATTGCTGCGGCTGGCCCGGGGCGTGTTGGTACCGGTGATGTATTTCCTGCTACCTTCGGCGGGATGTGATAAGCTTTCTGCTACATCATCTCTATCGTCTGAAATACTATTTTTCGTTTTACTTACATAATCGTCATTCGACAGTAGCGACTCGGCTTGCTTTTCAGTATTATCCAGCAGTTCCTCGCCGTTTGATGCTTCATCTACCTGATTGTGCAGGCTTTCCGATATGTCAGTGTCGGTATGGAATAAAGGTTTGTCGCTATAATTTTGCGTGAATAGTTCTGACATGGCAGACTCCGTGAGGTTATTTTTAGAGATGTGCTGGTGTAAGCATAACGCATTAAGACTTTCGATTAGGAGATGTATCCATCAGCCTGAACAGCTCGGTATCCTTCGGAAAATCGTTGTTGAAGGGCACCACCGTCTTAGACACGATCAGCAGTCCGCTGCCGACCTCTGCATTCTCGATGTACCGCTTTTCCTCGTTGGAAATGTGCAGCAATCGCGCCAGATCGTTGGCATCGTCGGGAGACTGGTTCAGCAGCTTGATATATCCGCAGTCGGACAGCATTCGGCGTGCGTCCTCGTTGTCCAGAACCGAACGCACGTGCTGGGTGATGGAGGTCAGAATCGCACCCCACTTGCGGGCGCGGCTGGACAGCTGAAAGTAAAAGTCCGTGCAGTCCTTGTTGCCCAGCAACTGCTGGAACTCGTCGGTAAACACCCATGTACGGCGACCCAACACGCGGTTGCGGGTAATGCGGTTCCAGACCTGATCCAGCACTGTCAGCATACCGATAGACTGCATCGACTTGCCCAGCTTGACCGTATTAAAGCAGATGCAATGATTCTGCACGTTCACATTGGTCTGGTGGGCAAACAGGTCCATGGAGCCACTTACATATAGCTTCAATGCCGTAAGCAGTGGCTTGACTTCCTCTCCCTGCAGCGCAAGATTTCTATAAAAGTCGTGCAGCGTTGGCATTTCCTCGCGCTTGGGATTTGCCATATAGCGCTGATAGGTCAGGCCGGCAGCCACATCAATAAAGGTTCGCTCCTGGGGTGACAATTCAGAGCTGTGCAGAATCAGCTGGCAGAAATTCTGCAAAAACTGACTTTTCAGTCGGATGGGGTCCTCATCGTCGCCGTAGTCCTCGGTAATGTCCATAGGATTGATATGGGAGGGGCTGGACGCGGAAATGTCAATCACTACACCACCCATGGCTGTAACGAGGTGCGTGTACTCCTGCTCCGGGTCGATGAGAACAATATCATCATCTGGCCAGCGAAGCATGATATTGGTGACCATCTGCATTACGGAGAAAGACTTGCCGTAGCCCGTCATACCCAGTACCATACCGGCAGGGGCGGGCAGCAGTTTGCGGTTACACAGTATCAGATTCTTACTGCGGGCGTTGATGCCCTCGTACAGTCCGCCCGGCTGGAACAGTTCCTGTGTGGTGAACGGCACATAGATGGCCGTGCTGACGGTTTCCAGCGTGCGCTCCAACCCGAGCCATTTCTTGCCAAGCGGCAGCATACTGTTCATGGCGTTGCGCTGCTCATACAAAATGCTGTCAAAGCGGCAGGTCTGCTGCTGTACGGTGCTGCAAATGCGCCGCACGCGCTCGTCCAACTGCGCATTGGAATCGCCATAGGTGTGAATGAGGATGCAGACTTTGAAGATTTTTTGATTTCTGGTTGTAATGTCATCCATCATCTGCTCTGTGTGGTGCATTTTGGATTTCAGATCATAGCTCACAGCTATGCTGGCAGGCATATTTCGCTCGCGTGCTTTGGCAATGGCATCGTATTCTTCCTTGTGCATATAGGCAAGCTTTTTCTCAATTTCCTGGACGGCTTCTGCCTGGTCCATAGCGTCAACATGCATTGTGATGACGTGGTCAAAAGGAAGTTCGGACAGCATAGAGAACAAACCGTTCTTCATTTCCGGTGCTATGCCCCGCAGATACATTGTCTTGCCGATTTTATCGCCAAACTGATAACGGTCACGGTAAACGGCGCGCGAGTCGTCGTGCTCCGGATGCCAGTTGTAAGAGCTGGGTGAAATAAAATCCTTCGTAGTAAGGTCATCCTCAGCCAGCAGCCAGTCATAGGAAAAGCTCATTTCCTCATTGGGCCGCATGATGCCTTGTAACAGGCTCAGGCGCTCAATGCCGGACAAGATGCGTGTACTGCTGCCCATACGCTTGAAGTGATCGGCGATATCTGCAGCACGGTTCTCCAGCTGCTCTTTCGCCTGCTGGTAATTTTCGGCGTGCAGGCTGAAGGTGACGTACTTTTCACGAATCAGGCCATTTTGACCGCGCAGTGCTTTTTCCGCCACGACTTGGTTCATCTCCTCGGCATAGCGGTCACGGTCATTCCCACGCAGCGGCAGGAAGGTGTCGCGGCGAAACTGCTCCTCGTCCATGCTGCGGGTGACAAGGTTGATTTCCAGATGCAGCGAGGGGTCGAAGTAGTTCAAAAACTCACTGTATTTCGTAAAAATGTTCTTTTGTTCTTCCAACATAGCGATTTGGAAGTTCACATCGGTGAACGCCATCGTCATCGAGAAAAGTCCCGGCTCCACCTCGCAGATGCCATCCTGCGACATACTCAGGTATTGCAGGCAGTCACTGGCTTTCTGTGGCACTTTGCGTGCGGCAATGCGCTTTTTTGCATGCTTTTCGGCTTTCTTTAACTGCTTTGCGTGCTGCCGCCGTTCTTTGACGGCTTTCTTTTTTTCTCGTTTTAACGATTTCTCCTGTGCGCGCAAAGACTCCAGCACACTCGGTTCGATGGGCAAGTCGGCGTGCTTTTTTGGTAAAAACATAATTTTCCTCCTGACGGGGGCAGACTGCGACCTCGGCGGGGCCGCAGTACCATGCCCAGTAGATTTTTACAAGCTTTTCAAATGGATATCCGTTATGGCTGATAAAGCCAAGCCCAAGAAAGGGGAGGACTTCTACCATTACGATGTAGGAAACCAGCTGAATATCCATCTGAAGCCATTGCAGGCATACGAAGCAGGTCGCTATGGCCAGAACGGCAGCGACACCAAAGCAGGCCAGCTGCCGCAACGACAGTCCCAGAAAGAATTTCTCGTGATATTCCGTGATTTCCAAATTGGTTTTTGTTGAGAGCATAGGTGAACTCCTCCATTAAATGGCGCTGGTGATGGCTTTGGTGAACCGTCCACTCATAAACACGGCCACCAGCAGAATAACGGATTTGCCCAGCATGGCCCAGGCCTGCTCGGTAATGTCACCGCCACAGCCCAATGAAGCTGTCAGGGCAGGGTAGAAGCCAATGACAAGATAGAGCACGGCCCCTTGCAGCGCCACCGCCATGTAGTTTTTCAGGAAGTTGACAGCAATACCATGTAGCTCACGATAGCAGAGCGTGGCAATCGGCAGGAAGCCAGGGCATTATAAACGTACAGCTCAATGAAGCGGGCCGCAACGATGGTATTGATTACAATGTTGACAAGACGCAGCATCCAGCTTACGACCATAAGCTCCATGGCCACAGGCATATTACCGATGCCGCCCGGCAGTGCGCTGATTGCGTTTTCAATGTCGACCTCGGTGTTGACCTGTCCATTGCCCACATAACCGGCTATGCCGTTTGTCACCGTGGACGCTACCTCAAACATCGCATTTAGAATTTCCGTGGAGTGTAGAACAGCCCAGCGGCAAAGCGTGATTTTCAGCATGACCAGCGCCACCTGCTGAATCGTAAAAGCTGTACTGCCGCCGTTTATGGCTATGGTCTGGGTGAAATTGTACAGTTCCAAAACCATAAAAAGTGCCAGAACGGTAAGTGCAATCGGCATAACTACGCCGGAGCTGATAGAATCTGCATAGCCGGCCAGTGTGCTGTTCCAATCGGTCAGACTGCTCAGCAGACCGGAGTTCTGCCCCATAGCATTTACGGTGGCCGAAATACCCGCCAGTTGGCTTCGTATCGTATCCTCAAAAATAGCGCATACCTCCCATCAGCTGACCGTCAGCGTGCCAAAGTAGGTAGCAACGGCAATGATCAGCACGCCGCCTGCAATCGACCATGCACCGCTGCTGATGCCGGGGCCGTTGTGGTCCTTCAGGTTCGTGCCCAGTGTCACCGCACCAAACAGCAGCAACAGGCCACCGGCAAAATTGACGACATTCGTGATAAGAGAAGTGATTGTAGATACCATTTCCATGTAATATTCCTTCTTTCTGTTTATGTGTCAGACTCGTCATCGTCGAGTTCGATGTTGTTGATTTCCTGCACATTTTTCATAAAGGCAGCAAAGTTATTTTCTGCGCGCCTCTCGTAGTCGAAGGGGTGATGCCCCTCTTTTTCTACCAATGCGTAATTAGGGTGCTTTTTAAGATCAAACTTGTAAGAGTAAAATGGCACAACACCGGAAATCATCAATAAGCAGCGATTTCGCGGCATGGTGCGTATTTCTTCCGGTGTCATCAGATCACGGCTGGCCACCTGATAGTTCTTGGAAAAGGAGCCCTGTGCGCCGAGATTCTCTGTGGTGTTCAGCACCTCGATGGTCCGTTTGCCCAGCTGTTTACCGAAGAACTCAAGTGACTCCGGGTTATTGCCGCCACCCAGCACAAGCTCTGAATCACAGTTTTCCAGAATCGTGCCCCAGTCATCACCGTACTGAGATTTCAGCTGTGCGATTGACTGGTAAATCAGGGTACATCCGATATTTCGGCTGCGGATGGTGCTGATCAGAATCTGGAAGTCCGGAATCATGCCGATGTTCGGAAACTCATCTAAGAGAAACCGCACATGGCGAGGCAGGCAGTGATTCTCACGATTGTCTGCGGTATGCACAAGAATCTGAAAGCATTGCTGGAACATGACCGCTGCCAGAAAGTTATAGGCTGTGGTGGTGTCTGGCGTGACAACGAACAGCGCCACCTTTTTGTCGCTGGCCAGCTCTTCCAGATGGATGGTGTCATCTTCGCAGATCTTCATGATGGAAGGAATATTGAACGCACTCATACGCATACCGAGGGATACGTCAATACTCTGTGCGGTTTTGTCCGGTGCCATATGGTACAGTCCATATTGGCGCGCTGCGAATGACGCAGGCTTTTCCATAGCCAGGTCTTCGAATATATCGTCCAACTGGCTGCGCCCCTGTGGTCCGTAACGATGCTGCATCAGCACAAAAAGCTCCATTACACTGTTCATATTGTGCATCTCAGGTGGCTGCTCAAAATATACATAGGCAAGCAGCGCTTCCAGCAGTGAAGTAGAGCCTTCTTCCCATATCGGGTCGGCTGTGTTTTTCTGGCGCGGGTCCTCTTTCATGTTTTTGATAAGATTCTTGGCAACAACCACAATGTCATCCGTGTCATGGATATACGCAAACGGATTGTAGTGGTCGGACTTGTCACGGTCCTTCAGGTTGAACACTTTCACATCATAACCTTGCGATACTAGAACATTTCCGTAGGTGTCAAGCAGTTCACCCTTTGGATCACTGAGTACATAATTGCTGTTAAACTGCAGCAGCTGCGGGCCGGCTACGCTGTAGCTCTTGCCGGAGCCGGACGGACCGAACACAATGACGTTCTTGTTGCGGTTATAGTTGTTCTCCGCTGTTACCGGCATCTTCATGGCAAGGCTCAGCGATTCTGTGGCCGTTAGAGGTATGTTCTCGCTTGCTTTTTCATGAAGAAACGGCGCTATATCTGCCGTGGTGCCCCAGCGGGCGCTGCCGTACTCCTTCTGCGGCACCAGCCGATGACCGCTGTACTTTATGCAGAGATAAGCAAGACCCGCAAGCAGAATAGCCCCAACACCACAGCCCACAGGAATCGGCGCAGGGGATAGCTGCAAGGGATGAAGTGCAATTTTGCTAAGATTTACCGCGGCTGCAAGTCTTTGCGTAACTGTTCCGGCAGCCGATACATAGAG
>ERZ773138.2829-NODE-2829-length-12253-cov-5.922528_pt1 | contig 12253 bp, 6 predicted proteins | sample MGYA00511114_ERZ773138 | MGnify/ENA primary metagenome ERZ773138 (study PRJEB29015, sample SAMEA2737805) | human gut metagenome | biome: human gut; feature: human-associated habitat; material: faeces | place: China | collected 2012 ...
CCCCGCACGGAAATGCTCCACGTTGGCCACCAGCCGGTCGTGCAGTTCGTTGCTCTGACCGAGGATCTTGAACAGTTCGATGCCGGCGCCCACCACGGCAGGGGGCAGCGAGTTGGAGAAGAGGTAGGGCCGCGACCGCTGCCGCAGCATGTCGATGATCTCGCGGCGGCCCGTCGTAAATCCGCCCACGGCGCCGCCGAAGGCCTTGCCCAGCGTACCGGTCAGGATGTCGACCTCGCCGCGCAGATCGTAAAGTTCCGTGATGCCGCGCCCCGTAGCGCCCAGCACGCCGGCCGAATGGCATTCGTCGACCATCACCAGCGCGTCGTACTGCCGCGCCAGGCGGCAGATCTCGTCCAGCGGAGCGGCGTTGCCGTCCATCGAGAAGACCCCGTCGGTGCAGATCACGCGGAAGCGCTGCGCCTGCGCACGTTTGAGGCAATCCTCCAACGCCTCCATGTCGGCATTGGCGTAGCGGTAGCGCACCGCCTTCGAGAGCCGCACGCCGTCGATGATCGAGGCGTGGTTCAGCGCATCCGAGATGATGGCGTCCTGCTCCGTGAAGAGCGGCTCGAAAACGCCGCCGTTGGCGTCGAAGCAGGCAGCGTAGAGAATCGTGTCCTCCGTGCCGAAATAATCGGCGATCGCACGTTCCAGCTCCTTGTGAATATCCTGGCAGCCGCAGATGAACCGCACCGACGACATGCCGAAACCCCGTTCGTCCATGGCCCGTTTGGCCGCTTCGATCAGGCGTTCGTCGTCCGAAAGACCCAGATAGTTGTTGGCGCAGAAATTCAGCACGGAGCGGCCCGCGACTTCGATCTCGGCACGCTGCGGAGAGGCGATCACCCGTTCGGTCTTATACAGTCCCGCCGCCTTGATATCAGCGAGTTCCCGTTGGAGATATTCCTTGATTTTCCCGTACATCGACTAAAAGTTTTAAGATTTCATTGGAGATATCTTATGATCTGAAAGCAAAGGTAAAAATTTAAAATGAAAAACGCCGGTTTTCGATCCTGTTTTTGTCCGGAATCATAAAAAAACAAATGTTTTCGCCGCGGTTTATCTTTTGATACTTTGGCTTGATCCAAAAGCACAGAAGAAATCGATTCTTACTTCGGGAAGTATCCCGTACTTTCGATTCGGCGTTTCCTGCAAGGAGCAAGTTTACCACCTTTTGGCACCAAAAGGTGGCGCCAAAAGTGTCCGCAGGGCACCTCCGTCGGGATCGGACAAAGGCTGTCACTGAGCGATCACGAAAGACTCCGCTTGTCGCACGATCGCTCCGGGCGTTCCATCCTTTGTCCGATCTGTTGCCTCCTCCGGTGCAATGCGGAGGCTGTTGTGCGCTCCACGCAACGATGGTTTATTCCGATGTAATTCTTCTATACTCGATTTAGCAGGCCTCCGGCCTGCCGGATCGCACTGCGAAAATAGCGGATGAAGCGACGGTAATCGGAAAGCAGGGAACAGCGACGTTTTATAAAAGATGATTCATCCCCTGCAAATCTACGGTTCAAGCAGGATCGATCTTTCCGTTTCCCGTGAAAAAACGGCGGAAGGAGACTTCCTTCCGCCGTTCGAAATACGTTTTCCGAGATCACTCCGCAACGGGCTTGCCGTCGCGCACGAGCGTCATCTCGCGCACCAAATATCCCGCATCGGCGAACTTGTCGATGATGAACAGCACATAGCGGATATCGACCGAAATAGTGCGTTGCAACGCCGGCTCGAAAGCCACGTCGCCCGACATCGCCTCCCAGTTGCCGTCGAAGGCCAGCCCCAGCAACTCGCCGCGGCCATTCATGATCGGCGAACCGGAGTTGCCACCCGTAATGTCGAGATTCGCCAGAAAAGCGACCGGCAGTTCGCCCCGCCCGTTGGCATAGGCGCCGAAATCCTGCGCGGCATAGAGCTCTTTGAGCTTGTCGGGCACGGTGAACTCCGTCGGATTCTTCGGGTCCTCCTTCTCCATGACGCCGCGCAGCGTCGTATAGTAGTGGTAGGTCACGCCGTCGGCCGGATCGTAGGGCAGCACCTGCCCGTAGGTAAGGCGAATCGTGAAGTTGGCGTCCGCCGCCCACGCGCGGTCGGGGTACTGCCTCATCAACCCTTCGATATAGAGACGATGTCCGTCGGCGTAATTGCGGTTCGCCTCCTTCTGCGCCTGCTGCAATTCGAGCATCTTGCCCGTTACCGACAGCGCCAGCAGCGCCGCAGGGTCTTCGTCGAGCCGTTCGCGCGAAAAGCGGTCCACGAATTCCAACGCCCGCGTCTCGTCGGCGAACACCGAATTGTCGTAGAGGTAATCGACCGCGGCGTCCAGATCGTCGAACTGCCCTTCGGCCGCAACGAATACGTCGGGCAACTCCTTGACATGCTCCATCACCAGTTCGAACATGCGGCGCGCCACACGACGGTCGGTAGCGGGGTTGTAGTCCTTGTAGAAGCCGCGCAGCCGCTCTTTGAGCGCCTCCGGATCTTCGAGCTTCTTGCCCTTCTTGCCGACCGCGGCGATCACGTAGGAGGCCGGCGTCATGATTTCGACCGAGCGCTGCAACGCCTCGTTGAGGTACTGCTGTGCGGCATAGGCTTCGTTGCTCGCAGCTATCGCGTCGCGGATCATCCCCAACGCCTCGTCGTAACGCTCCCCGTCTACGCTGTTCGCCTCGGCCCATTGCTGGAAGGCGCGTTCCTGCTCCTGCTTCTTGCGCTTCACGTCGAGCCGTTCGATGCCGCGCGACATCCCCATGGCATTCTTCCAATAGTTCGACGACTGGGCGTATTTCGAGGCGTACTGGATGCGCACCTTGTCGCTCGCGAGCATGTCTTCGGCCAGGATCTTCTGCCGCTCGCCGCGGATGAAGATGCGCTGCGGATTGGTGATCGTGAGCATCCGGTCGATTTCATACGAGGTCATGTAACGCTGCGTCGAGCCGGGGAAGCCCATGATCATGGCGAAATCTCCTTCGTCGTACCCGTCGAGCGAAATGCGCAGGTATTCGTCAGCGCGATAGGGGACATTCTTCGTCGAATACTCCGCCGGACGGTTGTCCTTGCCGGCGTAGATGCGGAACATCGAGAAATCGCCCGTATGGCGCGGCCACATCCAGTTGTCGGTGTCGCCGCCGAACTTGCCGATCGAATTGGGGGGCGTACCCACCAGACGGATATCCTTGTAGACCTCCATCGCAAAGGCGAAATACTGGTTGCCGCCGAAGAAGGGTTTGACCGAGATCTCCATGCCGGGGTACTCCTTGCCGAAGCGTTTGCGCACCTCGGCGACCTGTTTCTTCACCAGTTCGGCGCGCTCCTCGCCCATGGCCGTCGACGGCACGGCACCCAGCACGTCGGCCGTCACGTCGGCGATACGGCGGACGAAACGCACTTCGAGTCCGGGGGCGGGAAGCTCCTCGGCACGCGAACGCGCCCAGAATCCGTTTTTCAGAAAGTCGTGCTCGACCGACGACAGCGACTGGATGGCGCCGTAGCCGCAGTGGTGGTTCGTCAGCAGCAACCCCTCGGGCGAGACCACCTCGCCCGTACATCCCGCACCGAAGATGACGATCGCATCTTTGAGCGACGAACGGTCGGCGGCATAAATCTCCTCGGCCGAAAGTTCGCACCCCTTGGCCCGCATGTCGGCGATATTCATCTTTTGCAAATAGGGCAGCAGCCACATTCCCTCGTCGGCGGCCGCCGTCGCGGCGAAGAATGCCGCGAACAAAAACATCGAAAATTTTTTCATAGGTATTGATCTCTCATTTATTTTTCCCTGTCCGATCCGCAGACGGCGAAGACGACCGCAAACGGGCCGCCGCACCGCGCCGTCAACCGATCTCGATCATGCGGCGGATCGACCGCTCGGCGGCGCGCCGCACCTGCTCGTCGATCACCACCTCGGGCGACTCGTTTTCCAGACAGGCGGCGATGCGTTCGAGCGTCACCATCTTCATGTAGACGCAGTTGTTGCAGCCGCACGTCTCGTCGTCGGGAGGCGCCGGAATAAAGCGTTTGCGGGGATAGCGGCGCTGCATCTCCGCGAGGATGCCCGCTTCGGTCACGACGATGAACTCCTGGGCGTCGCTGCGGCCGCAATAGTCGAGGATCGCTGCCGTCGAACCGACGAAATCGGCTACCGCCGTGATATAGGCGCGGCATTCGGGATGCGCGACGACCTCGGCCCCAGGGTGCTCCTCGCGCAATGCGAGCAGTTTTTCGAGCGAAAACTCCTCGTGCACGTGGCAGGCGCCGTCCCACAGCACCATGTTGGTGCGTCCCGTGAGTTTCTGCACGTAGGCGCCCAGATTGCGGTCGGGTGCAAAGAGGATCGGCTGTTCGGCCGGAATCGACTCGACGACCTTCAAGGCGTTGGACGACGTGCAGCAGACGTCGGTCTGCGCCTTGATCTCCACCGACGTATTGACGTACGAAACCACCGTATGGCCGGGGTAGCGGGCGCGGAAGCGGCGGAACGCCTCGGCCTCGCAGCCGTCGGCCAGCGAGCAGCTCGCTTCGGGCACGGGGATGAGCACCTTCTTGTCGGGACAGAGCACCTTGGCCGTCTCGGCCATGAAATGTACGCCCGCGAAGAGAATCGTGCGGCCCTCCACCTTCTGCGCTTCGATCGACAGCGCGAGCGAGTCGCCCAGAAAATCGGCGACGGCCTGCACTTCGGGCAGCGTATAATAGTGGGCGAGGATCACGGCTCCCTTGCGGCGTTTGAGCTCTTCGATGCGGGAGAGGAGGTTATCGACCATCTTTTGTTTTTATTTTTTAATTCAATTTTAATTTAATAAAGAAAAAGAAGATTAATAATGCCTGTTGACAATGTCGATAAGTTTTCCGCGGAAAAAGTTATGCCGGTTCCGCAGTGGCATTTGTCGATTACTGTTTTTCCTTCTTTTCATTCAAATTATTGAACCGTAGATCGTTGAACTGAAAATTCAAAAGTAATCGACAATTGTCCGTAACTCTTTTCAACAAGTCGACAGTTATTTTTTCTCAACATTCCTTCATCTTTCGGCGGGTCGGGCGGCGCAACAAGTTTTCAAAACTTTTTCTTGGTTTTTCCGAAGTTTCGTACACACGGTGTTCTGTGCGATTCTGCAACTTTTCGACCCTCTTTTTTATTACGAGTTATTGCGGGATTGTACACAACTTCTCAACAGGTTTTCGCCATGTTTTCAACAACTTTTTCGGCGATCGAACGATAGAGGGATTCGACGGCCGGATCGGTTCCCGCGGCCGGACGCCCCTCTTCCGATCCGTCCATAACGGATTGAACGATCGGAATATCGCCCAGGAAAGGCACGTCGTTCTGCTCGGCGAAGGCGCGCGCACCCCCGTGGCCGAAGATGTAGTAACGGTTTTCGGGGAGTTCCTTCGGGGTGAACCAGGCCATGTTCTCGATGATGCCCACGACGGGAATTTCGATCTTGTCGGCGCGGAACATCTCCACGCCGCGCCGCACGTCGGCCACGGCTACCTGCTGGGGTGTCGAGACGATCACCGCACCCGTGACCTTCAACTCCGAAATGACGGCCAGATGCACGCCGCCCGTGCCGGGAGGAAGATCGACGAGCAGGAAGTCCAGCCCGCCCCATTTGGTCTGGTGGATCATCTGGCGCAGGGCGTTGGTCGCCATGGCGTCGCGCCAGATCAGTGCGTCGGAGGGTTTGATGAAGAAGCCGATCGACATGAGTTTGATACCCATCGCGTCGGCCGGCAGGATGCAATCCTCGCCGTCGATGCGTTCGGCATCGGGCAGATAACCCTCCACGCCGAACATTTTGGGCTGCGACGGTCCGTAGATGTCCGCATCGAGGACGCCGACGCGGAAATCCATGTTCCGCAGGGCGATAGCCAGGTTGGCCGTGACGGTGGACTTGCCTACCCCACCCTTGCCCGAGGCGACGGCGATTACCCTGGCGATGCCGCCCGTGGTCGTCTTCAATTTGGGTTCGGGACGCGGAGCCGCCCCGCCCTCCTTGATCACGACGAGCACCTCCGCGCCCGGAAACGCCTCGCGCAAAAGCGATTCGGCCTGGTTCTTGATCTTCACGGCGAACGGGTCGCGGGCCTTGGCGAAGCGCAGCACGACGGTGACTTTGCCTTCGGCGGACGCCGTATGTTCGATAAATCCGCTCGAAACGATGTCCTGTCCGGTTTCCGGGTGGACGACCGATGCGAGCAGGCGTTTGATTTTTTCTTCCATTGTCGTATTCAGTTTCTTTTCGGCAAAAATATGAAAAAGCGGAACGGGCTTAAAACCGAATCGCATGGGGTTCGGTAAAACGCTCCGGCAGATAAAAGTGTCGTTACGCCACCAAAGATAACGTATATTTTGGAGAATATATATAGTATGTCTAATTATTTTATCGAAAAACGATAAATTTTATTTGTTTTTCGTATAAAATCGCTATATTTGCGACAACATACGGAAGAAGACAACAACAAAATAGAACGAACTATGAATTTTATCAAGACTTTTCTGGCAGGGCTTCTCGCGGTCGTCGTGGGGACGTTCCTGGTGTTTTTCCTTTGGATTTTCATTTTGCTGGGCATTGCCGGCTCGATGGAGAAAAGTGTGGCGGTGCATCCCGAGTCGATCCTGAAGATCGACTTCTCGGAGGTGCTGACCGACGCCCCGTCGTCCGATCCGCTGGCGGGTCTCGACCTGATGACGCTCCAGACCCAGCGGCAGCTTCCGCTCCTGAAGGCGCTCCGCGCCCTCGAAGCCGCGCGTGACGACGACCGCATCAAGGGCATCTACCTGCGGATGAACGGCACGGGGGGCGTAACCGGCTCGGCGATCCTGGAGGAGCTGCGCGAGGCGCTCGTGGAGTTCAAGCAGAGCGGCAAATTCATCGTCGCCTACAACGAAACCTATTCGCAGGGCGGCTATTACCTGGCTTCGGTCGCCGACAAGATCTACATGCAGCCCGAGGGCATGATGGAGTGGGCCGGACTGTCGATGAACCTGATGTTCTACAAGGGGCTGCTGGACAAACTCGACCTCAAGGCCGAAGTGTTCCGCCCCACGGCCTGCAAATACAAGAGCGCCGTCGAACCTTATATCTATGACAAGATGTCCGACGCCAACCGCGAACAGATGCAGCAGCTCGTCAGCTCGATGTGGGGCGTCATCGCCGAAAGCGTCGCCGAGGCGCGCGGCATCGAACTGAAGACGCTGAACGAAATGGCCGACAGACTGGAGGTGGCGCTTCCCGGCGAGGCGCTTGAAAAAGGGCTTGTCGACAGTCTGATCTACGAGGACCAGATGGAGGATGTCTTTGCCGAACTGGGCGTTTCCGACGATTACGACTTCGTTACGCTGGGCGACTACGCCGCGCAGGTGGGCGCCGACCTGAAAAACATCTCCGCCGACCAGGTGGCCGTCGTCTATGCCGACGGTCAGATCGTCGACGGCGAGGGGTACGGCAAGGAGATTTACGGCAATACGCTGGCTGCGAAGATCGCCGGCGTGCGCGACAACGAGAAGGTGAAGGCCGTCGTGCTGCGCGTCAACTCCCCCGGCGGAAGCGCGCTGGCATCGGACGTCATCTGGCGCGAGATCGAACTGCTGCGTGCCGAGAAACCCGTCATCGTGTCGATGGGCTCCTATGCAGCCAGCGGCGGTTATTACATCTCCTGCCCTGCCGATGCGATCGTGGCCGACAAGATGACCCTCACAGGTTCGATTGGCGTGTTCGGCATGTTCCTCGATACGCGCGACGCCCTGAAAAACAAACTGGGCATCACCGTCGACGGCGTGAAGAGCAACGCTTCGGCCGATTTCGCGGCCACGTCGCCGCTGACGCCCTTGCAGCGGGCGATGATCATGCGCGGTGTCGACCGGGTTTACACCACCTTCACCAACCATGTGGCCGAGGGGCGCAATCTTCCGATCGGGAAGGTGCTCGACATCGCCGGCGGCCGTGTCTGGTTGGGTAAGGATGCGCTGGAAGTCGGCCTGATCGACACCTACGGCGGATTGAAAACGGCCATTGCGCTGGCCGTAGACAAGGCGGAACTGGGCGACGGCTACCGGGTCGTCGAAGTGAAGGAGGAGCCGACGGGTTTCGCTGCGATCATCGCTTCGCTGAACGTGAGCGTCCGCGAGGCTTTCGCCCGTTCGGAACTGGGACTGATGATGAAAGAGTACAACACCGTGCGCGAGGCCCTGAACCAGCAGGGCGTCCTGATGTACTCGCCCTGGAAGGTCGAAGTGCGTTGATCCGCACGTATCGTGAAAAAGAGGCGTCTCCGGATGAAGGGGGCGCCTCTTTTCAGTTCGTCGTATCCGGCGTGAGCGGCGAGGTTTTGAACCGGCTGCGGTAGTCGCTGGGCGTGGTTCCGAGGTGGGCGCGGAACAGATGGTTGAAATTCGAGACGTTGGTGAATCCGCAGCGGGGGCCTATTTCCGAAATGGGGAGCTGCGTCTCGACGGTGAGCTGCGCGGCCCGGTTGATGCGGAAGCTGTTGATGTATTCCCACAGGTTCTGGTGCGTGCGGCGTTTGAAGTAGCGGCACACCGACGACGGGGACATGTCCACCGAACGGCCGATCTCCTCCAGCGAGAGTTTGCGGGAATAGTTCTCCTCCACGAACCGGACGATTCGGCGCACCCGGTCGTCCTGGTAGGAACCGTCGTGACGCGAACCGATCTGCTGCACCTCGTCGGGCGGCGCTGTGGCAAGGTCGTTGAGGATGCTGAAAAAGAGCGAGACGGCTTCGAAGCCGTCGAGTTTGGGCAGCGATATCATCCGTTCGAGCACGGTGTCGATCGTTTTCGGGGCGAATCGCAGTCCGGCCGCAGGGCGGAGCAGCATTTCGCGGATGGGACGCATGTGTTCGAGCGAGAGGAACTTCCAGTCGGGCATCTCGCGGCTGAACATGACCGTGGCGGTTTCGCACTTGGCGTCGGCATACGCCGCGTCGCGCTTGAAACGGTGCGGGGTTCCGGGATTGATGAGCACGAGGTCCTTTTCGGTGAAATCTTCGACCGCGTCGTCCATGATGCGCTGGCCGCGCACGTGGAGCGTCAGGCAGAGCATGTAATCTTCGTGGTAATGGAGCGGAGGATCGGTCTGCTTGTCGGGCCAGTAGTGGGTCACGAATAAATTGTTGCTGCCCACAGGAGTAATATCGGCGAGAATCTGCTTCATAGTCGGGCAAATATAACTAATTTTAAAGAGAAACGTCCGATCGGGGTGAATATTTTGCGCTTTACACTATCTTTGCAATATGGCAGTTATCAGATTGACTAAAGAATTTTCGTTCGAGGCGGCTCATGCGCTCGACGGATACGACGGTCCGTGCCGCGAGATTCACGGGCACTCCTACCGTCTGTTTGTAACGGTTAAGGGTACTCCGGCCGAAGATGCGTCCAACCCGAAATGCGGCATGGTGCTGGATTTCGGCGTACTGAAACGGATCGTCAGCGAGGAGATCGTCTCGCGTTTCGACCATGCGCTGGTGCTGCGCGCCTCGGAATCCGGGGAGGAATTTTTCCGCGTGCTCGCCGAACGCTTCGGCAATGTGGTTACGGTGGGCTACCAGCCGACGTGCGAGAACATGCTCGGCGATTTCGCCGCCCGCATCGCCGCGCGCCTTCCCGAAGGCGTCGCGCTCCACTCGCTGCGCCTGCACGAGACGGCGACATCGTTCGCCGAGTGGTTCGCCGAGGACAATATGTAAGAAGACAAGCAGGGATTCCGAATGCGGCGGGTTTGTGAAAATGGCCGCAGCGGGGCAAAGGTGACTCTAATTGACGCAACTTATCTGATATGAAAAAACTCTTTCTGGTCGACGCCTATGCGTTGATTTTCAAGTATTACTATGCCTTTTTGGGCCGTCCGATGCGTAACCGCGAGGGGATGAACACCTCCGTGGTGTTCGGCTTCGTGAAGTTCCTGCGCGACATCCAGAAACGCGAAAGGCCCGATCTGTTGGGCGTGGCGTTCGATCCCAAGGGCGGCAGCTTCCGCCGCGACATCTTTCCGGAATACAAGGCCAACCGTTCCGAAACCCCCGAGGACATCCTGCTTTCGATACCCTACGTGAAACGGGTGCTCGACGCGATGTGCATTCCGATTCTCGAAGTGGCGGGTTACGAAGCCGACGACGTGATCGGAACCCTTTCGCAGAAGGGTGTCGAAGCCGGTTACGACGTCTATATGGTGACGCCCGACAAGGATTACGGCCAGCTGGTGCGCGACAACTGCCGCATCTACAAACAGCGGGGCGCCGAGGGCAGCATCGAGATCGTCGACCGCGAGGCCATCCGCGAGAAGTACGGCATCGACGACCCGCAGCTGGTGCGCGACATCCTTGCGCTGTGGGGCGATGCCTCGGACAATATTCCCGGCGTCCCGGGCATCGGCGAGAAGATCGCCTGCAAACTGGTCCGGGAGTGGGGAACGGTGGAAAACATTCTGGAGAATGTCGGCAAAATTCCCGGAAAGCAGGGCGAGAAGATCGCCGGGTGGGCCGACAACCTGCGGCTGGCCAAGCGCCTGACGACCATCTGCCTCGACGTGCCGATCCCCTTCCGCGAGGAGGACCTCACGGTTTGCGACCCGCATATCGACCAGCTGCGCGGGATCTTCGCCGAATTGGATTTCAAGGCTTTTATGAACGATCTGACGAACCTCGCACCCGCCGAGCCGCTTCCCGAAGGTCCGCGCCAGGAGGCGCAGACCCAGCTGGCGGAGATGGCCCGCGCCAAGTCGGCCGCGGCGAAGAAGGCCGCGCTGGCGGGACAGGGCAATCTGTTCGGCGACCCCGTCGTGCCGCTTCCTGCGGCGCAGGAGGTTCCTGTGGCCGAACTTCAGGCCGAAGCCGAGGCGATACAGTTCCGGACGGCCCAGACGACGCCCCACGAGTACACGCTTGTGGAAACTGCCGCGCAGCTGCGCGAGGTGGTCGCCGCGGTCGGCAGATACCCCGAATTCTGTTTCGACACCGAGACCACGGGTTTCGACATCTTCAACGACCGCATCGTCGGGCTGTCGCTCGCCGTGGAACCGTTCAAAGCGTGGTACGTGCCTTTCCTGGAGAAGGATACGCCCGAGTATGCGGAGATCGTGCGGCCGCTGTTCGAGGATGAGAAGATCGCCAAGATCGGGCAGAACATCAAGTTCGACCTGATGGTGCTGCGCCGGCTGGGCATCACGATCCGGGGCCGCATGTACGACACGATGATCCTCCACTACCTGCTCGATCCCGAGTCGCGCCACAACATGAACGCCCTTGCGGAGAAATACCTCAATTACAAGCCCATCGAGATCGAAACGCTCATCGGCAAAGGCTCGAAGCAGCTGACGATGGACCTTGTGAACGTCGAACGCGTCAAGGAGTACGCCGCCGAGGATGCCGATGTGACGCTGCAACTCAAGCAGGCGCTCTACCCCATGATCGAGCAGATCGGCCTCCAGCACCTCTATTTCGAGATCGAGGAGCCGATGATCGCCGTGCTGGCCGACATCGAGATGGCGGGCGTGAGGATCGACTCCGAAGCGCTGGCGGTCTATGCCGTCGAGTTGAACCGCAAACTCGCGGAACTGGAGGCGGCGATCCGCACCGAGGCGGGCGAACCGAACCTGAACATCAACTCGGCGCGCCAGCTGGGCGAGGTGCTTTTCGGGAAAATGCGCATTGCCGAGAAGCCCAAGATGACCAAGACCAAGCAGTTCTGCACCGACGAGGACTACCTCCAGTCGTTCGCCCGCAAACACCGGATCGTCGATCTGATCCTCGAATACCGGGGCGTGAAGAAACTGCTTTCGACCTATGTCGAGGCGCTGCCCCAGCTGGTCAACCGCTCGACGGGGCGCATCCACACCTCGTTCAACCAGGCCGTGACGGCCACGGGACGCCTTTCGTCGACGAATCCCAATTTGCAGAACATCCCCGTCCGCGACGACATGGGCCGCCGCATCCGCAAGGCGTTCATCCCCTCGGACGACGATCACCTGCTGCTTTCGGCCGATTACAGCCAGGTCGAACTGCGGCTGATGGCCCACCTTTCGGGCGACGAGTCGTTGATCGCGGCCTTCGAGCACGGCGAGGACATCCATGCCGCCACGGCCGCCAAGCTCTTCAACAAAACGCTCGACGAGGTGACCTCCGAAGAACGCCGCCGGGCCAAGACGGCCAATTTCGGCATCATCTACGGCATTTCGGCCTTCGGGTTGAGCCAGCGGCTCGAAATTCCGCGCAAGGAGGCCAAGGAGATCATCGACGGCTA
>ERZ773138.2833-NODE-2833-length-12209-cov-4.682080_pt1 | contig 12209 bp, 10 predicted proteins | sample MGYA00511114_ERZ773138 | MGnify/ENA primary metagenome ERZ773138 (study PRJEB29015, sample SAMEA2737805) | human gut metagenome | biome: human gut; feature: human-associated habitat; material: faeces | place: China | collected 2012 ...
GCGTTATTATGGTCAGATGCGTACTCTCTGCTCGCGGTTGCAACTCTATTCATTAGGTGATGATGCATTACATGAGCATTATGGTCAACTTTATGCGTTATATTCAGATTCAGTATTGCAGACGGCCACTCCTGACGAGCCACGCTACCTTTATAGCCGTGTGTGGAAATATCAAGATGTTCCCGGTGCACAACGTATTGCCATTAGGGATGAGTTGGAAAAGGAAAAACAACGTCTTCTACCTAATAGTCGTAATTATTCTATTTTAGCTTATAACTTGGCTCTACTTTATGAAAAAGAACACAACCATACCAAGTGGCTGGAAAATATGATTCTCTCAGGTATTGCTGATGTATATGCTGTGAATCGTGATATTGGTTCGTTGTATGCATTGGCTTCCTATTTATATGAACAAGGTCAGTTGGACCGAGCCTATCGTTATAGTACTTATTGTTCTGATATCGGTATAACTTTTAAGAGCCGTGTACGACTGCTTCATCAGCAGAAGTTGCAGAGAAGGATACATCAAAGCTACATTGAACGTGATCATATGCAACAGAAGCAGCTAAAGCTATTCCTTTTATTTATTAGTTTTCTCACTATTGTATTGCTGATAGCTCTTTTCTTTTTGAGAAGGCAAACAAGAAGACGTAGGAAAGCTTTGGTTGAGCTACATGTGGCCAATGGTAGATTGAAGAGTCTTAATAGTGAACTGCAAAAGCTCAATTTGGTTCTACGTGACACAAATTATATTAAGGAGGAGTATATTGGTCAGGTATTCAAACTTTGTTCATCCTATATTTGCCGTATGGACGAAAAATTAGTGTTCCGGCGCGCCCGCCCCGCCGACGCGGCGCGCATCATGGAGATCATCCGGCAGGCGCAGGCGCAGATGCGGGCACTGGGAAGCCTGCAATGGCAGGACGGCTATCCGGCAGCGGCCGATATCGGACACGACATCGCTTGCGGCTACGGATGGGTCTTCGAGAAACCGGAGGCGGAAAAGAGCCCCGAAGCGCGGGGAAGCGACGGCACGGGGGCTGCGGGTTTCCGTCCGGAAACGGCTGCCGCGCGGAAAATAACGGACACGGGGGAGGCCGGCGCAACGGGATCCGGCGCCGACGAAACGGCAGCGACGACGGAAGAGGCGACGGAAGCGACGGAAGAAACACGCAAAGCGCGGGAGATGCGGGAGACGCAGGAAGCACTGGAGACGCGGGAGACGCAGGCAGCAAAAGCGGCCGCAGCCCAAGCCCAGGGCAACGTCGTCGCCTACGGCGCGGTGGTATTCGACGGGGAACCTGCCGCCGCGGCCGCGTTCTATGAGGACCTGATTCGGTCCAAAGTGGCACGATAGCGGAAAGCACGCTCTCAAAACTCGCAGATACGTTTTCCGCTTTTACGCGAAAACGGCGGAAAATGGCCAAAACGCAGAAAACGTGGAATCTGTATCTGCGAGTTTTGAGAGCGTCCTTCGACAATCACCCCAGCAATTCGGCCACCGAGTCCAGCACGACGCGCACGTTATGCGCGAATTCGTCCGGTTCGGGCAGCAGCGATATGGCCAGATAGCCGTTCGAGGCCATGTCGAAGAAATAGCCGGGCTGGCCGGAGACGCCATGCGCGTCAATCATGTGCAGCACCAGCTCGTTCTCATCGATGACGCCCGGCACGCGCAGCAGCACGTTCCAGCCGCCCTCGGCCCGCAGCACGGAGACGACGCCGAGCGGGTCGGACTCCAGCATGCGGTGCAGTGCCCTGAGATTGCCCTGCACCCGGCCGCGCACGAGGTCGGTCTGGACCTTCGCCGCCTCCAACAGGTCCGGGATGCGGGAGGCGATGATGTCGCTCATCGGCAGGTAGTCGTCGGCGATGACATCCAGCCGACGCATGGCCTCGCGAACGTCCGTCTCAGGGCCCGACACCTGAATCCAGCCGACCTTGGCATGGGGCGCGGCGAGCATCTTCGAGAACCCATCCAACGCGAACGTCAGCGCCCCCGCCTCGCCGGCGAGCCGTGCATTGCCGGGGAACGGCTCCAGTGCGTAATCGTAGAACACCTCGTCGGCGATGATGGCGACACCGCGCTCGCGGCACAGGCCGACGAGCTGCTCGCGCTCCCCCGCCTTGACGTAGGACCCGGTCGGATTGTTGGGGTTGATGAGCACCAAAGCGCGTATACGCGCCCCCTGCGGCCCGTCCAGCAGCGCGCGCAACTCGGCGACGTCGATGTACCATGACCCGTCGAAACGCAGCTGGTATTCGATAGTGTCGACGCATTCCAGGCGGGCGATGGATTCGATCAGCGGATACCCCGGCTTGGGGGCGAGCACCGCATCGCCCGCGTCACACAGCAGCTTCATGAGCCACGAGTACGCCTGTGACGTGGAACTCAGCAGATAGAGGCGATTCGGATCCGCCGCCGGCGCGGTGCCGGCACCTTCGGCGCCCCGGTGAAGCTCGGTCAGGAAGGAGGCCAGCGCCTCCCGTGCGGGCCGCGGGCCTCTCGGGTCGGCGGTGTACGTGCCCGGCACCAGTGCCGGTGCAAGTCCGTGACGTGTGGGATTGGAATCGTTGAGCTTGCCCAGGGGCATGCCTTCGCACCGGCAATGTGTCTCGGCTGCGGCTATGGGATTGGGCTCGCTCAGATCTACTCGGGAAGAAAAACGCACGCCACTACCCTACCGCGACCATGCGTCCTGCATTGCCGGGACGATGGTCGGCCAAGGTGTGGCGTGCGAATGTATGTGCCTGTGCCCTCTGCGCTACTTGGTGCTGGCGTAGTAGGCGGCACCGATGATGCCGGCCTCGTTGCGCAGCTTCGCGGGGACGATCGGCGTATCGATGTCGATGAACGGCACGAAGTTGTCGCTCTTGCGGCTCACGCCACCACCGATGACGATCAGCGAGGGGCTGAAGTACTTTTCGATCAGGCTGTAGTACTTGGTCAGACGCTTGGCCCACTTCTTGTAGCTGAGCTCCTTGCGCTCGCGCACCGCGGAGGATGCGTAGCGCTCGGCGTCGCCCTTGCCGCCCTCCAACTCGATGTGGCCGAGCTCGGTGTTCGGGATGAGCACGCCGTCATAGATCAGCGCCGTGCCGATGCCGGTACCGAGCGTGGTCACGACGACCAGACCCTCCTGACCCTTGGCCGCGCCGAACTGCTGTTCCGCCAAGCCGGCGGCATCGGCGTCATTGACGACCGTGACCGGACGGCCGCACTCCTCGGACAGCGCCTCGGTGATGTCGACGCCTACCCACGACTGGTCGAGGTTGGCGATCCAATTCAGCTTCTGGCCGGGCTTGACCGGAGCGGGGAAAGAGATGCCGACCGGAGCCGTCTCCGGAATCTCGAAATGTTCGAGCTGCTTGCGCAGCACCGATCCGATCGCCTGCGGGGTGGACTCGGACGGGGTGAGGATCTTCAGCCTGGGCTCGGCGAACTCCCCCTTGTTCAGGTCGACCGGAGCGGCCTTGATACCGGATCCGCCGATATCCACGCCAAACGCTTGAGCGGTATCAATCATCATGACCTCCTGTTGGATGGTGTGCGACACGCACGTCATAGTGGCTGTACGCGAAATTGTATAACGAAATCGTGTCGAAATGGGCAATTGCGCCGGTATGCAGCGCGAAAACCGGCACAACGTAGTGGATGGGGCCACCTACGCGCATGGATGCCTCATGTTCGCTATGTGGGCAACGTTACGTCAATCATCCACACCCCGGCGTATACATGGTCAAGCAAGTTTCAGGGAAGGTGCAATTCCTTACTGGCGGTGACCTGCGGAGCCGGGATTCATAACGGCGGCCGCGGCAGCCCGCGACCCGCGCAAGCGGCTGATCCGGTGGGAATCCGGAGCCAACGGTCAAAGTCCGGATGGAAGAAACGGAGCTCACCATGAGTGTATCTTCGCAACCCAATTCAGCCGATTCGTCGAACGCGGCCAAGCCGACGCGCCCGGATTTGGCGCATTCGACCGGCGTCGCCGATTCCGGCCGCTGGTCGACCCGCCGCATCGCCATGTACGCGCTGTTCGTGGCGCTGGCGATGGCGACCAGCTTCATCTCGTTCCCGATCCTGCCGAACCCGGCGTTCTCGTTCCTCAAATACGACCCGTCCGGCATCGTGTGCCTGATCGCCGGCTTCGCGTACGGCCCGGCCGCAGCCGCGATCGTCAGTGTGCTCGGCTTCGTACCGCACGTGTTCATGGACCCGTGGGGCACGCTGATGGCCGTGCTGGTGGCCTTGACGCTGTCGGTGCCGGCGGCGCTCATCTATCGCCACGTGCACACGCGCAAGGGCGCTGTCATCGGTTTGGTCGTCGGTGCCCTGCTGGCCTTGGTCGCGGCCATCGCCGGCAATCTGGTCATCACGCCGATCTACACCGGCTGGCCGGTCTCCGAGGTGGCGGCCATCATCGTTCCCGCACTGCTGCCGTTCAACCTGATCAAGTTCGTGATTCACGGCGTGGTCACGTTCCTGGTGTACAAGCCGATTTCGAACCTGCTGAATCGCTGACATGACGCGGCGCGAAGTCGCCGCCTAGGGCAGCCCGCCAAAAGGGTCATCGCACGAGGCTTATTTCCGACAGTCCGGGTGATGACCTCTCTGGCGGGCTGCATCCGTCAGCGGTGACAATGGCCTCTATGATATGGATTGACCACGATGTTTTGTGAATGGATGATATGAACAGCATGGTTCCCGCCGCACGACTTGAGCATGTGCGATTCAGCTATGACAACGGCGTCACATGGGTGCTTGACGGCATCGACCTGACCATCCGCAGCGGGGAGCGGCTGTGTCTGGTGGGCCCCAACGGCTCCGGCAAATCCACTCTGGCGCGTCTGATCGCCGGTCTCGCAGCCCCGGACGGCGGCGATATGACGCTGCTGGGCCATCATGTCTTCGACGGCGAGACCGCTTCAGCGAATCCGAGCGAATACCGCGATGCCCGGCATGGCATCGGCACGGTGTTCCAGAATCCGGAGGATCAGATCGTCACCACCATCGTCGAGGATGATGTGGCATTCGGCCCGGAAAACCTCGGCGTGGCTCGGGACGACATCGGCGGGCGCATCGACGAATCCCTGCAATCGGTGGATATGGCGGGGTTCCGCCACGCGGATCCGACGCGCATGAGCGGCGGCCAGCAGCAGCGTATCGCCATCGCCGGAATGCTGGCGATGAACCCGCGCATGCTGGTGCTCGACGAACCGACCGCGATGCTGGATCCCGACGCGCGGATCGAGGTGATGCGCATCCTCGACATGCTGCAACGGCGTGGCACGACGATCGTGCTGGTCACGCATCATCATGACGAGACCATGCACGCCGACCGCGTACTTCGCATAGACGGCGGGCTGCTCACGCAGGTCGAAGCCGACAGGGACGCGATTGCGGCGAAGCAAGTGATTGCGCGGAGCCACGCTGACGCGACTGACGCTGCGGGCTCCACGGAGTCGGCAGCTGAGGAGCCCGGAGGTTCCACCGCGGCCGCGTCGCCCGCGCAACCAGCGAAATCCGGACAACCCGTAAAACCGGCGTCTACCAAGTCGGACGCATCACCCATTCCACCTACAGGCTCAACATCCGACGCCATCGCAGTATCCGGCCTGTCATATCGTTATGACGATGGCGACGCCCCGGTTTTCGAGAATCTTTCTCTGCGCGTCGCCGAAGGCGAAATCGTGGCGCTGATGGGTGCCAACGGCGCCGGCAAGACCACACTCGCACGTCTGCTGTGCGCCTTGGACCGCCCGTCCGCCGGATCGATCACCGTGGCCGGATTGCCGGTCGCGTCGTCGAAACACGGGAAACGGCCTCGCGCACTCACCCGAAAAGAACGCGCGGCCCTGCGGCGCAACGTCGGCTATGTCATGCAGCATCCGGAGCGTCAGCTGTTCGCTGACACCGTCGCCGAGGATGTGGCGTACGGCCCACGCAACCAGCATCTGAGCGAGTTGGAGGTGGCCACCCGCGTAGAGGAGGCGCTGCGGATGCTGCATATCGAGCATCTCGCCGACCGTTCTCCGTTCAACCTGTCGGGCGGGCAGCAGCGGCTCGTCGCCATCGCGGGCGTCATCGCATGCCGCCCTCGTGTGCTCATCATGGACGAGCCGACCGCCAGTCTGGACGAATCGGCGGTCTCCCGCATCCACGCGCTGCTGGGTTCCCTGAAAAGTCAGGGCGTGGCGGTGCTCATCATCACGCATTCCATCGACGAGGCCGAGCACTGCGCGGACCGCATCATCACCATGGGATCGCATAAAGGCGACGGCGAAGGCGATGGTTGCGGTACCGGAGACGACGGAGACACCAGCGTCGGCGACGCCACCGAGTCTTCCGCGAACGCCGGAAAAGCCGGCATCGAGTCCACTGAAGACGGATCCAGGAACCGTCCGTCATTCGTAGCGTCCCTGGATCCGCGCGCGAAGATGGTAACGTTCCTGACGTTGATGTTCACCGCATTCGTCATCACCAGGCCGGCGCAGCTGGCGATGGGCGCCGTCCTGACCGCATGCGTCGTGGCGGCCGCCCGGCTGCATCCGCTGCGTTTGCTGTCTTCCGTGCGCGTGTTCCTGATCGTATTCGCGGTGATGGGCCTGGTGAACATGTTCTTCGCCCGCTCCGGCGAGACGCTTGCGCATATCGGCCCGCTGCCGATCACCACCGGCGGGCTCATGGTCGCGGTGCTGTATTCGTGCCGTCTCGCGCTGGTGATCATCCTGGGTGCCGTGTTCCTTGCGACGACGACCCCCACCGCGATGACGGATGCGTTCGGCTCCCTGCTGTTGCCGTTCAGAAAGCTCGGCTGGCACACGCAGGAAATGGCTCTGGTGATGAGTCTTGCGCTGCGGTTCCTGCCGACGCTCAGCGACGAGACCAAGGCGATCATCGACGCGCAATCGGCCCGCGGCGGCACGATCGAGACCGGTTCGCCGGCCACTCGTGTCAAAGCGCTGTTCGCCATCATCGTGCCGATCCTTGTGGCGGCGCTGCGTCACGCGGATAATCTCAGTCTGGCGCTTGACGCGCGCTGCTACGAGGAAGGCATCCACCGCACCCATTGGAGAGTGATGCGCGCGCGCCGACGCGATCTAATGGTCGCAGCCGCGTGCGTCGCCTACGTCGTCGCGCTGCTGGCGGTGGGATGGCTCTGACCTGAACCATCCCCGGAGCGGGAGTCAGCGCTCGGCAGCCGTTCTCGACGCACGGATACGGAACGCGCAGGCAAGCGAGCAGATCGCGATCAGGCAGATCACCGTCATCGTCGCGAACATCCACGTGCCGCCCACGGCCATGGCGTGACGGAACGCGGCACTCCCCTTTTCGGCCGAGCCGGCGCCCGCCTGAGCCACGCCGAGAATCATCGAGAACAGTGCGGTGCCGACGGCACCGCCGAACTGCAATGCGGTATTGAACACGGCATTGCCATCCGGCATGAACGCGTGGTCGATGCCGCTCAGCGCACTGGTCATGATGTTGGAGAATCCCAGCGCATAGCACAGCCCGAAAATGAAGTAGAAGCCGGCGAGCAGCGCAGGCGTCAACCGCATGGAAAATGCCAGCAGCAGGATCGGTCCGAACGTGGCCACCGAAATCGCCGAAAGAATCGGCTTCGTCGGGCCGAATTTGTCGTACAGCATGCCTCCGACGGGCGCGAAGAACGCACCGACCAGAGCGCCCGGCAGCACGAGGACGCCGGCGTGGAACGCGCTGGTGCCAAGCGACATCTGGGCCAGATTGGTGATGACGTATCCGAATCCGATGCCGACGATCGGCAGAATCAGGTACGCGAGTAGATGAAGCTGGACGACACGGTCTCGTAGCCACCCCAGACGAATCAGCGGCGAGAACGAGCGGCTGGATGACCAGCCGAAGAACACCAGGGAGCCCACACCGACGACCAGGCTCACGACGGTGATGATGACGGGACGTGTCGCCGAAGAGCCGTTGACCGCAGCGCTGACCGCGACGCCCATCTGGTTGAGCGCCAAGATCATGCCGCTCAGGGCGAGCACTATCGCCACGAACTGCACTGGGTTGAGCCGCGCGTCCTCGGTGGGGCGTTTCTGCTCGATGCAGTGCAGTCCGAGCGGCAGGGAGACCAACAGCACGATCGGAATGGCGATGACGAAGATGGCACGCCACGGCAAAACACTCGACACTGCGCCGCCAACGGTGGGGCCGATGGCCGGGGCGACCGTGATCACCAGCGAACCTACGCCCATGAGGCGACCGACCTTGCTGCGGGGCGACTGTTCGAGGATGATGTTCATCATCAGCGGCGTCGCCACGCCCGAGCCGATGCCTTGGATCACGCGGGCGAGCAGGATGACCGGGAAGGTGTGGCCGACGATCATGATCGCCGAACCGGTCAAGGCAAGGACCACAGCCGCGATGAACAGGGACTTCAGCCGGAAACGGCGGTTCAGGAACGACGACAGCGGCATCGTGGCCGCGACCACCAGCAGATACACGGTGGTGATCCATTGCACGGTGGCGGTGTTCACGCCGAATTCGGTCATGAGTTCCGGGAACAGCACGGTCATCACCGTTTCGGTGAGGATGCCGATGAATGCCAGCGAGCCCACGGCAACGATGGCGCCGATCAGACGCTTGGGGATGCGCTCCTGCGAGGTTGAGGTCATGTGATGAAATCCATTCAGACCGACGCCAGTTGTTTCCGGACTGCCCTTACGATACCCACACTGCGTCAGGCCACATTACAGTGTAACGGATTGCCGGACGAGGGCGGAGTGGCGGTTGCGATGAACCACTCCCAGCCTCGCTACCGCTCGGCAACCCCGCCGGGCGGGGCGATTTATCCGTTCTGCTCTTTGGACTCGGTATAGCCGTCCGGCGCGGTTTCACTGTGCAGGATGGAGCGGACTTTGTCCAAGCGCTGGCTGACCTCGTGCTCGTATCCGCGGTCGTTGGGATGATAGTACTCGCGGCCGCGCAGCTCCTCGGGCAGGTATTCCTGCGGCGCGACGGCACCCGGCCAGTCGTGCGCGTACCGATAGCCGTCATGGTTGCCCCAGCTTTTCATCAACGCGGTCGGCGCGTTGCGCAGGTATAGCGGCACCTGACCGATGAGCCCGGCGTCCACGTCGGCGAGCGCCTGGTTGATGGCGTTGTAGCTGGCGTTCGATTTGGGTGCGGTGGCGACGGCGATGGTCGCCTCGGCGAGGATGATGCGCGCTTCGGGCATGCCGATCATCGCGACGGCCTGTGCGGCGGCGACGGTGACCTGCAGTATCTGCGGCGCGGCCATGCCGACCTCCTCGCTGGCGGCGATCATGATGCGACGGGCGATGAACCGCGGATCCTCGCCCGCTCGCAGCATGCGTGCGAGGTAGTGTATCGCGGCATCCGGGTCGGAGCCGCGCATCGATTTGATGAATGCGGAGATGACGTCGTAATGGTCGTCGCCGTCCTTGTCGTAGCGCACGGTGGCGGCGTCCATGACCTGCGAGACCACATCCGGCGTGATGGTCGGGCGCCGCGCGCCTTTTTTGCGGGCCTTGTCTCCGGTGACGGCACCTGCAGCGGCTTCGAGGATCGTCAGCGTCTTGCGGGCGTCACCGCCGGCCATGCGGATGATCTCGTTGACCGCCGCATCGTCGATTTTGACTTCGCCGTTCAAGCCGCGCTTGTCTTCCACCGCGCGTGCGATGAGCGTGGCGAGATCGGACGGTTCCAACGATTCGAGTTTGACGACGACGGAACGTGACAGCAATGGTTTGATGACGGAGAAGCTCGGATTCTCGGTGGTCGCGCCGATGAAGGTGACGTCACGGTTCTCGACGGCGGGCAGCAGCGCGTCCTGCTGCGATTTGGAGAAACGATGCACCTCGTCGATGAACAGGACTGTCTCCGTGCCGTCGCCGACGAGTCTGCGCCGCGCGCGGGCGAGCACGTCGCGCACGTCCTTCACCCCCGATGTCACCGCCGACAGCTCCTCGAACGCGCGCCCCGACTGACGGGCGACGATGGTCGCCAGCGTGGTCTTGCCCACGCCGGGAGGTCCGAACATGATGATGGAGCTCGGCGCGGTCAGCGACCCCTTGGACGAGGGATTCGCCAGACGCCGCAATGGGGAGCCCTCACCCAGCACATGGGACTGCCCCAACACCTCGTCGACCGTCCGAGGCCGCATGCGCACGGCCAACGGTCGCGTCATATCGTCGGGCACATCCGCCGCCCCGAACAGATCATTCTCAGTCATGCCTACACTCTACAACACAGCATCGAACATAGGTTCGATACCGGACAGACCACCCCCAGTCGCTTCGCGCCAGCCCCCGCTGGCGGGGGCCGGCGGCGTCAGTCGTTGGTGACGGCGTAGTCGAAGAAGACGACTTCGCCGCTGGATTGCGTCGCGTCCAGGTCGATGGTGCCGGTGATGGCCCAGTCGTGGTCGCCGTCGGAGTCGTCGATGATCTGGCGCACGTGCCAGCTGTGCTCATCGTTCTCGTGCTTCTCGTCGAGCATGAACAGCTCGGCCGAACGCGCCTCGGCGTCGGTGTTCACGTACTCGTGTTCGTCGTAGAAGTCGTCGAGCGCGTCCTCCCACTCATGCACGCCGTAGCCCCACTCCTTGTCGAGAGCGCCGAGCGTCTCGGGCTTGTCAAGGTCCATGAGCTGCACGCGGTGGAACAGCGCGTTGCGGATCAGCACGGTGAGCCCGCGCCGGTCCTCCACCACCGCGGCCTTCGCGCCCGGCGCGGCCAGACTGGCGGCCGCCTGCGAGGCATCATCGGACGCGCCGGCGTTCTCCCATTCGTCCACCAGACTGGAGTCGATCGAACGCACGACCACGCGCAGCCATGAGATCACGTCGCGCAGCTGATCGTCGAGCTTGTCGTCCGGTACGGTGCGGGCGAGCGCCCGGTAGGCGTCGGACAGGTAGCGCAACAGCGTGCCCTCCGAGCGGGCGATGTTGTACCGCGAGATGTATCCGGTGAAGTCGGAGGCGGTCTCGACCATGTCGCGTACCACGGATTTGGGGCTCAGCCAGTAGTCGTTCGCCCACGGCACGTCGTGCCGGTACTGATCGAACGCCGCGTCAAGCATGTCCTCCAGCGGCTTGGGATAGGTGATCTCCTGCAGCCTGTCCATGCGCTCGTCGTATTCGAGCCCGTCTTCCTTCATCCGGATCATCGCGGCGTCGCGCGCCTGCCGCTCCTGCGCGCGCAGCACCTGCTTGGGGTCTTCGAGTGTGGCCTCGACCATGGAAATCACGTCAAGCGCGTACATGTCGGATTCAGGGTCGAGCAGTTCCAGCGCGGCGAGCAGGAACGGGCTGAGCGGCTGGTCGAGCGCGAAATCGTCGGGCATGTCCACGTCGAGGAAGTAGTCGAGCCCACCGTCGTCGCGCTCTTCGGTCTCGATCACCTTCGTGTCGAACAGGGTCTGGAATATCTCGTCGGCACGTTCATGCAGATGCTCCTTCTGGTCCGGCGTCTGCGCGGAGTCGTCGATCAGCTCGTCGACGCGCCGGCGCGCGTCACCGCCCTGTGTGACCTCGTTGAGCACCATCGAATGAGTGATCTTCATGTGCGGGACGAGTGTTTCCGGCGCGGCGTCAATCAACTTGTCAAACGTGCTCTGGTTCCACGTGACGAACCCTTCCGGCGCCTTCTTGCGCTTGACTTTCTTGAGTTTCTTCGGATCGTTCCCGGCCTTGGCGACGGCCTTGGCGTTTTCGATCTCGTATTCGGGCGCCTCGGCGACGACCAGTCCCTCCGTGTCGAAGCCCATGCGGCCGGCGCGGCCGGCGATCTGATGGAACTCGCGGGCGCGCAGGCGACGCATCTTGGTGCCGTCGAACTTGGTCAGGGCCGTGAGCACCACGGAGTGAATCGGCACATTGATGCCGACGCCCAATGTATCGGTGCCGCAAATCACCGGCAGCAGACCCTGCTGGGCGAGCTGTTCGACCAGGCGGCGGTAGCGAGGCAGCATGCCGACATGATGGATGCCGACACCGGTGCGCAGCAGTCGCTGCAGAATCTTGCCGAAGGCTGTGGTGAACTTGACGCCTTTGATGGCTTCTGCGATGGCTTGGCGCTGTTCCTTGCTGGACACGCCGGTGGAGGCGAGCGCTTGCGCGGTCTCCAGCGCGGCGTCCTGCGAGAAATGGACCACATAAATCGGGGTTTCGCCGTTGCGGAAGGCGAGTTCCACGGTTTTTTCCATC
>ERZ773138.2834-NODE-2834-length-12208-cov-7.992430_pt1 | contig 12208 bp, 7 predicted proteins | sample MGYA00511114_ERZ773138 | MGnify/ENA primary metagenome ERZ773138 (study PRJEB29015, sample SAMEA2737805) | human gut metagenome | biome: human gut; feature: human-associated habitat; material: faeces | place: China | collected 2012 ...
CCGACCTCGCAGAAGTTCAGAACGTGGTTGATGTTACATTTACCACCATGTCGGATAAGGTGAACGAATTCGCAAAGAATGCTATGACCTCAGCCGGACTATCAGAGACAATGGCAAAAAGGTATGTCGGAACGTTCGGAGCAATGTCTAAGTCGTTCGGATTCTCAGAAGCACAGGCTTATGATATGTCAACAGCTCTAACACAGCTGACTGGTGATGTGGCATCATTTTATAATATCAGTCAGGACTTGGCTTACATTAAGCTGAAATCCGTATTTACTGGCGAAACGGAAACACTCAAGGACCTCGGCGTGGTAATGACCCAGTCGGCACTTGACCAGTACGCACTGGCAAATGGTTATGGTAAAACCACATCTGCCATGACCGAGCAGGAGAAAGTAGCTCTGCGCCTGGCTTTTGTACAGAAACAGTTATCAGCTGCATCTGGTGACTTTATTCGTACTTCTGACAGCTGGGCGAACCAGGTGCGAGTGATGCAGTTACAGCTACAATCTCTCAAGGCGACAGTTGGACAGGGATTGATTAATATTTTCACGCCTGTTCTGAAAGTGATCAATATTCTGCTCGGTAAACTGGCAACATTGGCAAATGCCTTCAAATCATTTACGGAGTTAATCACCGGAAAGAAATCATCTGGCCAGACAAGTGCAAGTGGCGCAGGTCTTGCCGGAACAGATGCGATAGCTGATACAGCCGACCAATACGGAGATGCAGCCGACAATGCCGAAAAGCTGGCAGATGCAACAAATGATACAGCGGACGCAACTAAGAAAGCTACTAAAGCAGCAAAGGGATATCTTAGCCCTTTAGATGAAATAAATAATTATTCAACGGACAAAAGTACGGATTCATCATCAAAAGCGCCGGGCGCAACCGGCGGACTTCCAGATCAGATGAAAGATGCTGTACAAAATGTTGATTACGGAAAGTTGGCAGAGGGTGAGACAGTTCTTGATAAGATTAGTAATTCGGTAAAGAAACTTGCAGATTTGCTTAAAAAACTTTGGAAGCCTTTTCAGAATGCTTGGAGAAGAGAAGGTAAAAACACCATTGATGCAGCGAAGTTTGCTTTTTCCAGTCTTGGAGCACTTGCCAAAAGTGTAGGCAAAAGTCTGTTAGAAGTATGGACAAACGGGACTGGCACTCAAATGCTTACAACTATGCTTCAAATTGCGCAAAATATTCTTAATACTATTGGAAATATAGCCAATCAATTAAATGAAGCATGGAACAAAAATGCGGTAGGAACACAAATTATTCAGGCAATTGCAGATGCATTTAATGTTGTTCTTGATTTTATAAATAGAATTACCGCTGCCACAGCAGAATGGGCAAGTAAATTAAATTTTTATCCATTGTTGGAATCTATTAAAAATTTATTTGAATCATTTTCTCCGCTTCTTACTGCAATTGGAAACTTTCTTGAATGGCTATATGTAAATATCATTCTTCCAATGCTGAAATGGATTATCGAAACAGGATTACCTACGGTAATTAATGCTGTATCCAAATTATTTACATTTCTTGGAGAGCATCAGTGGATAATTGATGCAATAGGAGCGGCTCTTATTGGAGCATTTGCGGCATCTAAGATTGTTCCACTTATTGAAACAATTGTAATAGCTATAAAAGGATTAATTGCTCTATTTACAGGAAGTGGAGGCTTGTTAGGTGGAATCAGTGCATTAGTATCGGCATTAGGCGGTCCGTTGACTATTGCCATTGCAGCTGCAATAGCGGTTGGTATATTGCTATATAAGAACTGGGATGAAATATGTGCAGCAGCAACAAAACTCAAAGATTGGGTTGTTGAAAAAACTCGCGCATTGGCAGAATCAGTAACGCGCACATTAAGCAACTTAAAGGGAAAGATAGTTAGTGTTTGGAATATTATCAAAATATCAACATCAACGGTTTGGAATGCAATCAAAAAGACTCTTTCTGGTTTATGGAGTGCTCTCAAAACCACAGCAAAGACAGTGTTTGACGCAATCAAAACTAAGGTTACAGGCGTTTGGGACAAAATAAAAGACAAGACATCCCGAACATGGGAAAGCGTTACTACTTTTGTGTCTAACAAAGTTGAAGCAATAAAAACCGCCATTACCGATAAATTTAACGCCGCCAGAGACGCGGTCAAATCAGCATTTGAAGGCATTGTGAATTTTATTAAAGCTCCGATTAATCAGGCAATCAGCATTGTTAACAATGCAGTTGGAATGATTAATAATGCAATTGGCGGAATTGAATCTGCATTTTCCTTTGGACCCTGGACTGTTCCAACACCGTTTGGCTCAAAGACTATCGGATTTCATGCAACATTTCCGCGTATCGGAACTATCCCGTATCTGGCCAGTGGTGCAGTTATTCCACCAAGGTCAGAATTCCTTGCGGTATTAGGAGATCAAAAGAAAGGAAATAACCTGGAAGCACCGGAAAGCCTGTTGCGTCAGATCGTCCGGGAAGAGTCAGGGAAAGGACAGGGAAATGGAAACACTTACAATGTTACAGTCAATGCATCTGGCAGAAAACTATTAGACATTATCATTGATGAAGCAGAGCTTAGGAGACGCAGAAATGGCGGTCAGAATCCATTCTTTTTAGGAGGTGTGTAAATGGCACAGGAGCAGTTTAAAATTGACGGGGTCGCTATAAAGGCCCCTGACACATACAAGCCGGTGTTCGCAACTACATCAACGGAAAGCTCTAAGAGAAGCCAGGACCTTGTTATGCACAACACTCCGATGGGAACTATCGCCGGATATGACATGGAATGGGGTGAGCTTAAATGGGGAGAGATTGCAACGATTCTTAATTCTATGATTAACAAAAGTCAGTTCACATTTCATCACAAAGATCCTCGAGCCCCCGGCAAATGGATTGACAAGACGTTCTATGCATCCAATTTCAATATGGCAGCACAAACACTCAAGGATAACGAGGAACGATGGACAGGATTAACTATTAATGTAAGGAGCATTCGACCGGTATGATTAATGTTACAAATCAGTTAAAAACAGAATCTCTCTTAAATAGTAACTATTATGTTACGGCGAATGCGGTGCTGCGTGATGGAACAATTTTAAGCCTGGGAAAAGAAGATTTCTATCTTGACGGAAACGGCATTGTAGATTCTTCTGATTCCGGGGACTTCCCTATTGGTGTAGCTATTGAAAAAACAGCAACATTGGCGCTGGTCAATGATGATGATAGGTTCTCTGACTACAACTTTGCCGGGGCACAGTTCACCCTATTTTTAAATTTGCAACTGTCTGATAGATTGGAGACTATTCGCCGTGGCACATTCATTGTATCAAAAAAACCCGCCACGTCCGATGAGATTAATCTCACTTTGCTGGACTATATGAGCAAGGCAGAGACAGGCTACAATACAAACCTTGTTTTCCCATGCTCTGTCAGAGAGGTTTTAGAAGATGCCTGTCAGCAGACCGGGATTGTGTTAGGTGACGCAGTATTTAAAAATGCAGACTATCAGGTGCAGAAGAAGCCCGAGAACACCACTTTTAGAGCAGTAATCGGTATGGTTGCAGCTTTGGCAGGTGGTAACGCTCGCATTGACGAGAACGATAATTTGCGAATTATCACTTTTGACGATGGTGCAGACACTATCACCTTAGAAACAGTTCCATGGTGCGACATTAACGGAAACACCATTCTTGACATTGATAGTAACGAGGTTGAGACAGTTCTTGAGCGAAAAGGATTTAAGCCCAATTTTATCAATAACCTTACTTATGATGTTGATGATGTAGTTGTCACCGGGGTCAAATATGTGAATAATGAAACAGAATATAAGTATGGCACGGACGGGTACGTCATCACGATTGACAACAAGCTTCTGAGTGGCAATGAACAGACGGGTGTTGACCTGATCGGAAAAGAACTTGTCGGTATGAGATTAAGACCATTCTCTTGTGACAGCATAGCAATCGGATATGCCACATTTGGAGATAGAATTACATTTTCCGACATTAAAGGCAATATTTACTATTCATATCTGACAGATGTAGACTTCACATTTTCTGGCAGTACAAGTTTTGCATGTAATGCTAAAAGCATGGAAGATATTGATGCAGATTATCCCGACAGCATGCAGGTAGAGGTTGACAACTTTAAGAAAGATTCCGAAAAGAAAATCACTGCTTACGATGCAAAATTAAAGCAGATGAACGAATTAGCTGCAAACACACTTGGATTTTATTTTACTGAGGAAATTCAGCCGGACGGGTCTTCAATATCATATCGTCATGATAAACCATCATTGAAAGATTCAAAAGTGATTTATAAAACAGGTGTAGATGGATTCTTCCTTTCAGTTGATGGTGGAAACACCTGGAAAGCCGGATTTGACAGCAACGGTGATGCAGTGCTGAACATTCTGTATGCTATCGGTATACAGTCGGATTGGATTAATACAAGAGGGTTCACGGCAAAAGACAATGACGGCAACATTACATTCCGCATTGACGCAGAGACAGGGGCTGTCAATCTTAATGCTACAGAACTCACAATCAAAGGAAAAACGCCAGAAAATGTCGCAAATGCCGAGGTTGAGAAATTTATTACAGAAGTATATTCTCCACAGATTAAGGTTCTTCAGGAGCAGATTGACGGACAGATAGAAGCATTTTTTGGAGACTATGTTCCTGATGGTGACAATGAACCGGCATCCGCTTGGACAGATGATACAACCAAAAAGAAACACTTAGGTGACCTGTTTTATATTGTAAACAACGAAGAATATGGCGGGCAGGCTTACAGATATGCAAAGATTAACGGCGAATACAAGTGGGATTATGTAAAAGACACTGCGGTGGTCAAAGCTCTGGCTGATGCGGCACAGGCACAAAACACAGCAAACGCGAAGAAGAGAATATTCGGAGCAGAGCCGGTGCCACCTTACGATATTGACGATTTATGGGTTCAGGGCGGGGCCGGTGATATTCTTAAATGTCAAAAGGCAAAGGCAGAGGGTGCGAGCTATGACGCTAATGACTGGGTAAGAGCATCTAAATATACAGACGATTCCGCAATCACGGCATTTATCAAAGGCGTTTTTGCCGATACAATCGAAAGTCTCCAAGAGCAGCTTGACGGTAAGATTCAGACCTGGAGCCAGGATACGGACCCGGCGCTTGAATGGACAGAAACAGAAGAGATTCCGTGGACAGATGTTGATGGCAATTCCATTCTGGACGTAGGCGGAAATGAGATTTTGATTGTCTGGGAAAAAGGTAAATACATCCACAAGGGAGACCTTTGGCAGAATACCGCCAATAACGCTAACACGCGCTGGCGGTGGGATGGTAGTGAATGGGTCGAGCAGAAAGTGCCGGATTATCTGTTTGATAAGATTGATGGGAAAGCGGCAGTCTATTTCGAACAACCCAAACCGCCATACAACATGGGAGATTTCTGGGTCACATCAAAGGCGAATGGTGAAGCTTCTATCAAGACAGCAGTCAGAAGCCGAGCGGACGGTGCATTTACTGACACTGACTGGATTGATTTCAAATATGTGGACAAAACCGACATTGATAATGCAGTCAAAGAGTATGACACAAGTCTTGGACAGGATGAGGTCTTTAATAAGCTGACAAACGGTGGCGAAGACCAGGGAATTTATATACAGGACAAGAAACTGTATATAAATGCAAATTACATCCTTGCAGGTATTCTGGCAGGCAAGTTTATCAATGCAAAAGGGATTAAGGTTATTGACAACGATAACCAAATCACTCTCCATATTGACGATAGTGGAAAGGTACACATTGCCGCGACAGAGTTCTCGTTAAAAGGAAAAGCTGTATCCGAAATAGCAAAAGATACAGCGTCTAATACCGCGACTGAAATCGCGACAAAATACGCCACATTGAACGTGTTACTATCAAATGAATTTCAAGGAATTCCAACAGATTCGTCCGGAAATTATACTACATTTCCTACATGTAAAACTACGGTAACTGTACTGTATGGCGCTGAGAATGTAACCGCGCAGTCAAACATTTCATTCTCTGCAGGAAACGGAGTAAGCGGTTCATCGTCAGGGGCAACGTACACGGTCTCTGGACTGTCCGTGGATAGCGGCACGATTACTGCAACCGCAACTTACAACGGGATGTCCGCAAAGAAAGAATTTGTAGTTGTAAAGCAAAAGCAAGGTGATACCGGAAATGGAATCTCGAAGATTGTACAGCATTATCTCGCTACGTCCAGTTCGTCTGGTGTATCAACAAGTAGTTCTGGATGGACAGAAACTGTACAGACCCCGACTCCGGACAAGCGGTATCTATGGAACTATGAGGATACTTTCTTCACAAACGGGGCTAAGGCAACAACACTTCCTTGTGTGATTGGCGTGTATGGGGAAAAAGGCAAAGACGGACAGGATGGAAAAGATGCCAGTGACATGACACAGTTGGAGATTTTTAATAAATTAACCAATAACGGGGAAACACAGGGGCTATATCTTTATAACAACAAAGTGTATCTGAATGCCTCATATATTGACACCGGGTATCTGGCAGGTTGGCAGGTTTTAAGTGGATATTTATATGCGGCGAGCGGGGGCAACAGCGTCACACTGGATGGAAATAACGGACGTATTAAAGCTAAAGGAAAGACAAGATGGCTTGATCCATCCACTGGAACCCTTATTGACGAGTCAATTTTAGAGGGGACTGAATTTCACACATGTGATGTATATTGCAGTGCGATAAATGTAAGCACAAGCATAACAGGAAGAAGCAATTCTCAATCCACCCTAACTATGGGAAGTTTAAAGGCATATTATAGTATAGTTTCAAACGGTGGTGTTACCGCCACCGGAAAGGTTATATCATACTCGCACATCGAAGCCAGTGGACACTTTTACAGCAAAGGAACGGGCACTGACCTTGCAGATTTGAGCGTGCGTGGAACAAAATCCAGGATTCTTCAGACAAAGAATTACGGAACCCAGACGTTTTACTGCTACGAAATGGCTTCCCCCATATTCGGAGATATTGGAGAAGCATCCATATCGGAAGATGGCACCTGCCTAATAGATATAGACGACATCTTTCAAGAATCTACCAATGTTGGGATTGAATATTATGTGTTCTTACAAAAGGAAGGGGATGGGGATTGTTGGGTAGACCAAAAAGAACAGACATATTTCACTGTAAAAGGTACTCCGGGACTTAAATTTGCATTCGAAATTAAAGCGCGGCAAGCTGACTATGAGCACATGCGTTTTACTGACATGAGCAGAACGGCTTATGACAGAGCAATAGACACAGACATGCCAGAGCCAGACTACGGTGAAAGCCTTGAAGTATCAGAACCAGATTATGAAAAGGAACTTCTTAATGACAGGGAAAACATTATTGACGAAATGGGGAAAATATAATGAAGAAAATTCTTACAAGTTTTATGAATCTTAGCACAGGAGAGGGAAGTCGTATCGCTTACACCTATTCTGAGGTAAACGAGGAAACAGGGGAGGTTGTCAGTCAGAACAACAAAGGCAATTTCCTTGTGATGAATGACGATGTACAGGCTCATCTTGATGCAGTCAAAAAATATATCCGGGACAAATATTTAGTATAAGGAGGAAGCAATTATGCCAAAGTGGACAGATTATACTATAAAAACTACAGTAGCTGATAATGATGAAGTAATGGTACTTGATACGGCAGGAAAGGCAAATAAACGCCTTTCACTGTCTACTCTTTCAGACTGGGTACTTGGAAAAATCGCCGACAAAGTATTTGAGAAGCTTAAAACGAACGACAAAACAATCCTTGGGGCGATTAATGAATTAAATAGTAATCACTCAAATCTTGCCTTGAAAGTAGACGTGACCAATATACAGGCTTTGATAAGCAAAGCTTCACCTGGCACGTGCATTCTGTTCCACCTCTCTGGTGCTGACTATACAGGGAATGATCTTCCTATTGATTCAAAATATAAATATGGATCTGGAATTATTTTTTACCGTAATCCAAATTCATGCAAAATCGTATTATTTCCGGAAGAAGTGAAGCCAGTCTGGAAAATGGCTAAGTGGACAAAATGGAGAGACTTCGCAAATAGTATAGTCGATTAACAGTAGCTAATTCTTGGTCTTCCCATTTAATTCATTAAAAAATGGAAAACTTTCGTAAAGCCCCTACCTATTTATATAAGGAACAGTACAAAGGTTAATCAAGAGTCGGTCAGATACAATCATCATAAATATGTTTCATTAAAAGGAGTTTACAATTTGGAAATCAAAGGAATTGACGTATCATCTTATCAGGGCAAGCCAGACTGGGCAAAGGTAGCAAAAGCCGGTTACAAATTTGCCATTTTAAGAATCCATCAAAAATCAGGCATTGATGGCTCGTTCGAGTACAACTACAAGGGATGCAAGAGCAACGGAATCCTTATCGGTGGATATAAATATTCATACGCCCTGACACCGGCACAGGCTATTGACGAAGCGGAGGATGTGATAGCCGCACTGAACGGACGTGGACTGGACTTCCCAGTGTTCTACGACCTTGAGTGGTCTAATCAGCGGAAACTCGGCAAACAGGCTGTTGAAAACATTGCAGTGGCATTTCTGACCAGAATCAAAAAAGCCGGTTATAAAGTCGGTATCTATTGTAATCTTGATTGGTACAATAATGTCCTGTCAGATGCTCTGAAGCGGTATGACTGTTGGATTGCTCGTTATCCGGCTGGTGACAATGGTTCTGTTCAAGAAAGATTGCGTCCACCGGTCGGTGTAGGCTGGCAGTATTCAAGCAAAGGAAAAGCTGACGGCATCAACGGAAATGTTGATATGAATGTATTTTACAAGGATTATAGAGATTCTGCTCAGAAAGGAGAAACAGCAGTGGCCAAAACGAAATTACAGGAATTTATCGAACTCGGTGACTACTATGCAAACAATGGCGGTAGTAAACCGTATCTGGAAAAGCGCACAAATGCCTATCTTGATGATTTCCAGAAAAATGCAGGATACAACAATTATACCAAATTTGCTCGCGATGTTGACAACTGGGGGCAGCCAGGATGCCAGGCTCAGCCGTGGTGCGCAGAGTATCAGTTCTGGAAACTGGTGAATGTTCTGGGAATCACAAGAGCATTGCAGATTATGGGTGGTGGATTCTATAATTGCGTATCCATCACTAATCATGCCAAAGCCAATGGAACATGGCATAATTCCCCAAAAGCCGGGGCGCTGGTAGTCTTCCGCAACGGTTCCCATGTTGGCTCTGTCCGCAGCTTCAATGGTAGTGTTGTATATACCAACGAGGGAAACACTTCCAGTGCTGCCGGCGTGGTTGTAAATGGTGGAGCTGTGCGCAATAAATCCTACGCTATCAACGATTCTGCAATTGACGGATATGTTTGGATTGACTGGGGAGAAGAGAAGACTACTGCAGAAGTATGGAAAGCAACCGGCACAGCCACATCCACAGTTGACGACCTTTATATCAGAGAGACACCTAATGGATATGTTCTCGGACAGATTAATAAGGGAAACCGTGTGGAAATTAGCGGTGAAAAATTTGGTATGTGGACAAAGGTTAAAGTTGCAGGTATTGGCATCGGCTGGGCGGCTACTAAATATCTCCAGATTGATGGAGCACAGAATACAACAGCAACGGTAATTACTAAAAAGCAAGATAAGACGCAGAGACTGTTTACTGGACAGGTTACAGCTTCCAGCCTGAACGTTCGCACATGGGCCGGAGCAGAATATCCGAACATCAAAAAATATCCGACATTGAACAAAGAAAACAAGGTTGACGTTATGAACTTCACTCAGAAAGCAAGTGACGGTAACTCTTGGTACTACATCAGAATTGCTGGAAAATACTTCGGATTTGTTTCTGCAAAATACATCAAAAAAGCATAAATTTAAGCCCCTTGGAAATTATTCCTTGGGGCTTTTCGCATTATATTGTATCAAATTCGGAATAATAAGAACATTCTGGTTAGTCACACGTTAGTCACAATTAAAAATATTGTTTCCTAATACAGTATCCTATGAAACACTGTATTTAAAGGCATTTACACAATTCATAAGGCGTGCTTATTAGTCATCAATCATTAACCATTATTTAATGAAAATGAAATGTGGGAAATCCTTGTAAAATCTCTGAAAACGTTGATTTTAATAGGGTTTCCGGCATTTCGATAATGATATTTCGGTTGTTTTAGAAAGATTAAAATGAGTTCCGTTAGTCACAGTTAGTCACAAATGGAACCTTTATCTTTTCAATCTCTGTTCGGAGCTCTTCTAGCGTCCTGTGTCCATATACCGCGTTTGTAACATCTCCACCAAAAGAGTGACCCAGCATTCGCTTCCGGTCGTTCTCCCGGACGCCGTATTTTTCACATAACATGGAAAAAGTATGGCGGCAGTCGTGTGGCGTGTGTTTCGGATTTCCGACTATTCCCAAACGCTCCAGTGTAGGGTAGAACAATGCTTTTCCGTGGTGTTGCTGAGTATATGTGCATAATTTCCCATCTTGTGTTAACACTTTCTGCTCAGCGAAATGATATATGGCAGGATGTATTGGAACGATTCTGTTCTTACTTGCTTTTGTTTTGATACCACCTTGAAAGTATCGCTCTTTTAAGTTGGTTGTAAGCTTTAATACTTCGCCAATTCTCCAGCCAGAGTAACACATGATAAGAATAAGCTGCACTTCTGGGTCGTTGGCGTTATTCCACAGTACTTGCATCTCCTGATCAGAAAATGGTGTCCCATGCTCTGTGTCATCATCAGCATTGACATGGACATATAATGCCTTATTTTCCGTTACGATTTCTGAGTAGACTGCATATTTGTACATCTGTTTAAACAGAGTCAGGATAGACTTTTGACTTTGTTTTTTCAATGTGCAATCATCAATAACCTTTTGCATATCAGGAGCCTTTAAATCCTCGAATGTGCGGTTATGCAGGATAGCGCAGTTCGCGTAAGCTGCCCGGTACGCTTCTCTTGAACTATATGACAGTTTTGTCCCCTCTGGAAATTTCCACGCATAAAACTGCTCATATACCTCTGAGAACGTCAATTTCTTGATTTCCGGGTGTTTATCCTCTACGCCCTTGATTGTATTGTAGTCAGCAACCAAACGGCTTATAAGGGTGTCTATGTCGGTTGTAGGGGATACCTCAAGAGTCCGTTCCATGCCGGGTTGATACGTGCCGGCTTTGTATGCTGTCAGAACAGTGAAGCCTTTTAGCCAGTCGTCTACGTAGCAGATCGCAGGCGGGCGTTTTAGTTTACCATTATTGCCCAGTGTAGCTGGCGGATGTACCGCAAAACAATTTCTCCGATTCTTGCCAAGATAACGGATGCTGCCGAAACTATTTGGAAGCTTTGGGTATTTCTTTCTTTTCTTCGCCATTTTTATTCCTCTTTTCTTTAAGTGGTTGTCTGAGTATAAAAATAACAGCCGAACAAATTTTCTGTCTTGTTCGACTGCTCCGAAGATGATACAATATGTTTTGCCAGAATATTACATTTCTTCGGAGATGTATAAACGCCGTCCCGGTACGCCAATGCCGGGGCGGTTTTTATTTTATTCTATTTCTTCAATATCGACTGAATATCCGAGAACTTCTCCGACAGTTGTGCATTTTCCCTTTAGTGTGACTGTATCACCTTTTGCCATTGATGCGACTTTCGAACGCTGCTCATCATTTTTAATCTGGCACTGAACGCCGATTATCGCATATTCATCGTCAGGATAGAGGGAGATATATTTTCCAGATGAATCAATGTTCCCGAGTCTACCAGTGATTTCTAAGTATTGCCCTTTGTATTTATCAGATGCTCCAAGTGCGTTATCATCAAGCTGAGACATCATATCATTGACTGATACGGATGTGTATTCAATTGGTGTAGACGTATCAACTTCCTTTGCAGATTCCGTCTTTGCAGATGTGCTGGAAGAAGACGTGGTGTTTGAATCCGAATTTCCACCAATGGCACCGATAACACCAATGGCAACAACTGCTAAAACTACCCATTTGAGTTTTCCACCTTTTTTCTTACTCATAGAATTGCTCCTCCTAATAGCTTTATTCGCCACGCTTCGCACTTTTTATGCGGATTATGTTTTTTGTACCGCTGATTTTGCAATATTATGTAAAGTACGGTTATTCGTGGTATTTT
>ERZ773138.2839-NODE-2839-length-12189-cov-4.819268_pt1 | contig 12189 bp, 10 predicted proteins | sample MGYA00511114_ERZ773138 | MGnify/ENA primary metagenome ERZ773138 (study PRJEB29015, sample SAMEA2737805) | human gut metagenome | biome: human gut; feature: human-associated habitat; material: faeces | place: China | collected 2012 ...
GGAGCATGGGGCGCTTGATATAGAAACAATTCGGTCTATCGATGTTCCAAGCTATGTGTCAGGCCGCAGTTATTCCCATTTGGGGGAAATCGCAAAATACAGGAAACGGGCGCTGGATCAGATTATCCGCTATGTAGGCTATCTGGAGCAGATCCACGCACCTGCGGAGTATTTGGAACAGGTAAATGTCCTGCAAGAGAGCGTTTCGGATCTGACAATCAAAACAAAAGATTTGAAACCATTCCGGTTTCGGCTGTGAAAGTAATTTTCTGAAAGGAGTGTGCGGGTGCATGAGCCGAATCATTGATGAACCCTACTTTACATACAGTGCATACAATGCCCTGACCTCCGGCATCCAGGTGAAATGCCCCAAGTGCCACGGCGCGGGTGTTGTGACAGCGGATGATGAGAACGCCTATTTCCGCTGCCTGAGCTGCGGCCACCGGATGACGCAGGATCGGACGATCTACCGTTATGATGTCCATAACCAATGCAAAAACTGCGGCAGGTACTACCGGGTTGATATTGAAGATACGGCAAAGCAGCACTTTTCCGTTCTCCATGTGGCCTGCCCCTATTGTGGGACAACGATGTCGGGAGAAGTTCATAAAACAGCGGAGGCGTTTTCATATATTGGCGAAATCAAGGATGGACGAGAACCTTACTTCGGCCTGGAACTTTGGTTTTTGACCTCCTTCCAGGGTAAGCCAGTCTGGGCCCTCAACCGGGAGCACCTTGCCTATCTGATCGGCTATCTCAGCGCCGACCTGCGGGAAAAGCCGATGGGAAGAGCGAAAATGACCCAGGCTGACCATCTCCCCACCTTCATGAAAACCGCAAAGAACCGGGAGCGGATCGTGAAGCTGCTGAGGCAAATGCAGGAGAAATGAGGATGGAACAGAAAGTAATTTACAACGGCCAAATTCTTACTCTGACTCACTTTTGGGCAACGGGAGAGCCTTGCCTGTGGATCACCGACCCACAGCAGATCGGAATGCCTAAAATGGAATTTGTGGGAGGCCACCCGGACGAATACTGCATTTTCCTGAAAAATCTGACGGAAACAGAGTTGGCACAGATCACATCTCTGGACAACGCTCCACTGGATGTGAAAGAAGAACGAAACGACATCGAATGAGGAGAACACTATGAAAGACCTTTGCCAATACGGAAACCGACCGGAGGACGAATGGGAAATCTTGCCCTGGATACCTGACCCGCGCCCGCCCTTCAAAATTTGGGCGAAGCCGGAGCAGATCGCGCCATTCTTTCTCATTCCCCACCACCCCTATGCGATCTCCCTTCTGCTGAAAATCAGTGACGGGTTCCGGGCAGAAGAATTCTGCCAGCTGGGACTGACCGGCAACAGCGGAGACTGGGAACGGCTGGTCCGGGGTGTGATCCAAGAGTTCGAGGAAAATAACAGCGGCGTGGATCTGTTTCACTTCGACTCCGACGAAGATGTGTTCTGCGTGTACTCCCAATACATCGATGACCTGATGCTGTTGTCCAAAATGATCCGAGCGGCCTGTGACAATGAAAAAACGATGGAAATATATCTGAACATGAGTGAGGTAGCGAAAGCATGAAAGAGTTGACCACTCAAACAGGGATTATAGTAAAATGCAGTAAAACGGCCATTGAATTTTTCCAAAATGCTCAATCAGTGGATTTCTTCTCTGCACTGGAGATTCCGAAGGAATTCCAAGACATAGCGGTTGAGTTTTATGATTTGATTCTGGAAAACGACCATCCTACAGCTTTGCTGGGCTGTCGCGGCAATTATGATATTGCAATACAGATAGATGAGGTAACCGGCACCATGACGGGGTGGCATTGGTTCAAATGAGGGAAATGGAATGATCGAGTACATCAAACTCTTTTGGGAGGGCGCACCGAAGGGGGAACCAACCGTAATCCTCTATGAAGTTGATACAGAAAATGAGCGGCTGGCTCTCCGCTCCATTGACATATTTATGGACGGTCACACCCACAACATACCTGACCTTTACGAAGACGCTATCGAGATCACGCCGATCCCTACCGTAGATGAACTGAACGCCCATGTCTGGGGCGAGGAATTCCACGCCTGCGTCATAGAGAAAGCGGAATTTGAGGCCATCTGGGAAACTCACACCTATGATGGAGCGTTAAAGTAGCCAGGAGGAGACACTATGAACAAACCTATAAAAGCCAAAAATCTGCCGTTGTTCTCCATCATTGACCTGGACCAGCTGCGCCGGGAAAACCGTCTGGAGGGCACAGAGGTGACAGACTTTTTCACGGCAAGGGATGGAAAAGTCTATCTTCTCATGGAACAGCCGTCCGAAACACAGGGTAAGGACTGGCTCAGCACTCCTTCCACCTATACCGCAGTGGAAATCCAGCTGGATTGGGCGGAACAGCGGGTGCTGGAAACGACGCTGTTTCCTCTTGGCCTCTTGAAGTTCCAGTTTCATTATTTGCGGCCCGCAGGTGATCACTTCCTCCTGCTGGGGGCAAGATGCGCCTATCGGGAAAACGGCCCCGACCAGAACGCCTGGATCGTCAGCCGGGACGGAGCTGTGCTGTCCCGTTTCTGCCTGGGGGATGGCATTCAAGACTGTGTGGTAAAAAAAGATGGCACCATCATTACCAGCTACTTTGACGAAGGTGTATTTGGTAATTACGGTTGGGATGAACCTCTGGGTGCTTGCGGTCTGATTGCATGGACATCGGAGGGAACTCCTCTCTGGAAGAATGAGAACTATTCCATCTATGACTGCTACGCCATCAGCCTGGACGAAGAAGAAAACCTGTGGTTTTATTATTACGATGAATTCCGGCTGGTGCGGACGAACTTCAAAGAGGACTTTGTATTTGAACTGCCAATCGAAGGAAGCGGAGCTTTTTCTGTTGCCCCGTCCGGCAATACCTTCCTGTTTCAAGGCGGATACCAGCAACGGGATAAATTCTACTTCCTTACCGCTCATGGTGATCACCTTGGGAAAAAACAGGAGGCTATTCCCACCTGTGACGGAAACAAGGTCGCTGTGGAGCAGTGCAGCCTGCTTCGCAGCCGGATGTTGTTCCTTGGAAAAGATGGTGTGCTCTATGGAGGTATTTGGGGGAGCGATGGCCAATGAAACAGTCTGATATTTATACCGAGGCTCTGACCTGTCTGCGCTCCATCCTTCTGGCAGACCATCCAGAGTTCCAAAACTGGATCGACTGGTTGGAGCGGGACATTCAGGACTGGAACCAGCGGCGGGAGGTTGCCCACCATCTTCGGGCATACGGAGGTATGGGCTCGTTCAACGACCTGCCCAGTATGCGTGGAAATCACGACTATATTTTCGACTTTCTCAAGTCCGTGTGCTATGCCTTCGGCCATCTTTATGGCAAACGGGAAGGCATTTCTCCGGAGGCATTGATGGAGGAGTGCCTGCACGATGTAGAGCAGGCAGCCTATCACCCCCATAAGGCACTGAACCAAGCCATTGCCCAGCACTTGATGCAGGGCGATTTACAGGAAAACCTGGATAGGCTGTAGGAGGACTTGTTATGAACGAAAGACTATTCCGCACCCAATTCAATCAAATGGAAAACATCGAGAAGCAGGTGCTGATGGAGAGCCTGGCTGCCCGTTATGATATGACCTTTCTCGGTCTACATACTTTTGACCGCTGGGGCCAGAGCTGCACCACCGGCATCTTCAAGAAAGATGGTCGGGAGTTCGTCTTTGTCCCCGGCGATACCGTCACCCTGGGCTGGGAGCAGTTTGCCGTGGGACTGAATCAGGAGAGCCGGGAGGAATTGGAGTATCTGTTCCGGGAATGGGAAATGGAACCGCAGAACCCGGAGGAGATGATCCGGGAAAGCATGGCTCCCGTCCGGCAAGCGGCCATTGGCCCCATGCTGGTGGGCCGGGAGCTGGAGGAACTCTGCTGGGAGCCAGTCAAGATGGACGATCCCAGGCTGACCGCCCACCCTGACTGGCTGAAGGAATTTCGTGATTTTGCCTGGAGTGACAGCAGCAGTCTTACCTTGCATCAGTCGGCCCGCATTGAGCGGACGGAAAAGGGCTTTCAGATCTGTATCTATAACCACACAGACTACGATGCGCTTCTTGCCATGCTGGAAAACAGGGGCTTCTCCCTGCCCACGGCGGACGAGTGGGCCTACCTGTGTGGCGGCGGGTGTCGGACCCTGTTCCCGTGGGGAGATGGGTTAGACTACTCCATGCGTCTGCGCTGGTTTGAGGACATGGATGAGGATGAGAACCGGCCCTATGACATGGAGGAACCCAACTTCTTCGGCCTGTCCATCGCCTACGATCCCTATATGCGGGAAGTGGTGCAGGCTGATAGGCTTACCACCTGCGGCGGTGACGGCGGATGCAATATCTGCGGTGGGCTGGGCCCATTTCTCGGTTTCCTACCCTGTTCGCCCCACTGTAAGCCGGAAGTGCAGGAGGACAATGAACTAAACGGAGATTATGACTTTTATCGGCCTATCATTCGGCTGGAGAACTATGATTGACAATAGAAGCTTGATACAAAATAAAGAAAGAGAGGTGCCGACATGGGAGCATGGGGCATAAAAGCATTAGAGCGTGACGAAGGGCTGGATGTACTGGACATCCTCAAAAATGAATATGTACCGGAGCATCCGGTAATGGATCTGGGCGAGATGATCGAACTGATGAAAGAGGAAGTCATGCTGGGAGCTGACTTCTCACAAATCGACTTCCTCTTTGACAATACTGCGATGGCTCTGGCGGAGCTGTATTTCCAATGGAAGGATAATGGCAAGCTGGACTACGATCATGAAGAAGCTATATGGGATAAAGTCACCGGTTTCACAGCATCCAAAGAAGCCCTTGCTTTCCTGCTGCGGCAGCTCACCGACATCAAAAACGAGGTGCCGGACGAGGACGGCATCCGTGAGATTGTGGATCTTTGGAAGAACGAGGACAGCGGTGAGATCGCTCCTGCGTGGTTGGAACACTTGAATCAGCTCATTGATCGACTGGATTCAGAACAGGAGGCACGACAAATGTATATCAAAAAATACTGGGGCAACTTTATTGGCGGTTCCGATGACAGTCTGAACCTTGTGGCATTTTTGGAAGACCAGAAGAAAGAGGAGATCCCCCTCAGCGAGATATTTGCCAAGATTGGGCTGGACAAACAAAACTGGGACTTCCGCCAGACCGTGGAGTATCTGGAGTTTACACACTCCGATGGCGTGGAGATGGACTTCCACTTCGCCATTGATGTGGTCACTGATCTGGCCGCCATCCTGCTGGAGTGCAGCGTCAGCGGCAGTGTAAACCTTCAGGATCTGGACGAGTACAACACCCCTGCCCGCCGCATCCGCATCACCGTCACGCCAGAGGAGCATGACGCCATGAACAAGGCACTGGCGGATTTTGCCCAGAATCCGCTGGAATATGACCTCAGTGAGATGATGGACAACGAGGAGATCCAGGAGATGGCTCGGGATGTGGAGGCGCTGCGGAAGGAACTGTACGAGGCCGCTGGCCGCAACCGGGACTACCATGTGAAAGCGGAGGATGTGAAATCTCTGCTCCCTGACTGGAAGGGTGCCGATGGCTGCATCGCCACCAACCGCATCACAGTAGAGGGCCGCAAGGTGGGCTACTGCTACAGGGAGGAGCCGGACGGCGGCTGGGACAGCGGCTGGCGCTTTACCGCCGGTGATGAGAGCGACGAGTACATGGACGACCCTAACAACGCCGGGATCTACAAGCTGAACACGATCTGCAATGACGATCCCGACATCATCCCTTTGCTGAACACCCCCGCTCCCTGCGCCTTTGAGCGGGATGAAAATGGCGTGTTCCAGCAGATCAAAGACTGGAAACCAGATGAGGACGAGGAGGACCCTGATATGGATATTTTGAAGCAGTGCCAGAAGTGGCATGAGGAGGACAAACACCAGAAAATCGTTGACGCACTGGAGGCAATCTCTGCCGAGGAGCGTACCCCGGAAATGGATATGGAGCTGGCCCGCGCCTACAACAATCTGGCGGACTCCAGCGAGCCGGAGGGAAGGAAGCTGCTTCACCAGGCACTGGAACTGATGCAGTCCCATGAGGAGGAACTGGGAGATACTTATTCCTGGAATTTCCGTATGGGGTATGCCTATTATTATCTGGATCAGGAGGGCCGCGCTCTGCGGCATTTTGAAAAAGCTCTGGAACTGCATCCCGGTGATGATCCTAAGCTCAACACCCGACAGGACATGGAGGAACTAATTGACTCGTGCAAAAAGGGTATTTCTCTGCCGCAGTTCTGGGAGTGCTTCCGGGAACGGACAGAGAACTGGTGGGAAACCTTTGCCGAGATGGAAGCAGAGCTGCGCCAGATGATGGACGAGGACAAAGATCACACCCGCGGTGCGGAGATCGTGGCCCAAATGGAGGAAACCCTGAATTTGGTTTTTGACGAGATTTCCTTCGAGATGGGCTTCAACGGCGAAAAGCATGAGCTGATCCTCACCCCGGAGGGGGATAAGGTCAAACTGTTTGAGCTGGTCTACTTCCAGAAGCACGCCCCCAAGGAGGTGCTGGAGCACTGGAATATCCTTGTGGGCCGTCAGCCTCTCCAGAACATCGGCCTGCGTACTGAGGATGGCTGGGACATCTCCGGGGAGGATGTGCAGATCTGGCTGGAGGAGCAGGGTGAAAACAGCTTCGCCATCTCCGCCTACTGCGAAAAGCTGCTGCCTATGCTCCGGGAGGAAGAAGGCCGGGCCTGGTGGATGCTCACTACCCTCACCGACCAAGTGCTGGGCGAGATCTCCCACATGAGATACATAGACAGCTTTGATGTGCTGGAGGAACCCAAGGCAGAGCCGTCCTTCCTCCTGTCCCAGCTGCCCGACAAACTGCGGGAGCAGGGCCTGGAGCTCTCCACCGACCCGGAAGCCTATCTGGAGAGCTACCTTGGTTACAAAATGGAACCCAAACAGGACCCGGACGCCGATTGGCGGCTGGATGTAATGGCCGGTTCCACCTGCTGTGTGCCGCTCATCAACGGCTATCTGAATGCCGACAATGATTTTATGGACGATCTCCATGCCGACGGCGCGGTGGCGGGCTTCTTCTGCTATCCCCTGGATACCCTGCGGGAGGAGGAAGGCAGTCAGAAAATTTTCGACTTCCGGGACAAACTGGAGGAAGTGCTCACCGGCGGGGATGGTTCGGAAGTGCTCACTCTCACCGGCGGGGCTACCGGCCTCTACTGTGGCTATGTGGACTTCATCGCCTGGGACATCCAAGAGGCGCTGAACATGGCGAAAGAGTTCTTTGAAGGCACGGACATCCCATGGGCCATCTTCCACACCTTCCGCCGTGAAGCAGGTTCTGTACCCCTAAAGCAACAAGATGATGGGACAGAAACTGAGAATCAGGATGACGAGTTGGACGAAACGCTGACGGGCATGGACTATATTCCTTACACCCAACAGAACGCCGAAGCATTCTTCGCTCAGCTGGAGCAGTGGAACGACGAAGACGAGTACACCCGCTGTATCCAGGCACTGAATGCCATCCCGGAGAACTGGAGGAACTACCGCACCGCCTACGCCCTGGCCCGTGCACTGGAGAACTACGCCATCATCGGGGACCATGACGAAGGTACTTTGAAATCCAAGGGAGACAAAGCCCTTCTGAGGGCCATTGAGGTGCTGGAGTCCGTCCGGGAGGAAGGCCAGGACAAGGCGGAGTGGAATATGCGGATGGCCTATGGCTATCAGTATCTCTATGGTCAGGAGGAAAAGGCCATCCCCTACGCCGAGCGGTGGGCGGAGCTGGACCCCGAGGACGAAAATGCCCCGGCAGTAATTCGGGAGTGTAAGGCGGAGATCCGGAAACGCCAGCGCAGCCGGAAGAAGAAGGCCAAATTCGTGCCCGGTGATACTCCATTTGAGGGCTTCGACCTCACCAACTTCTGGGATGATAATTGGTATGCACTGAAAGAATATGTCAGTGATCCGCCTTCCGATGAGCTGATCGCCAGCGTGGAGGAGGAACTGGGCTACAAGCTGCCCGCCGCCTACATCTGGCTGATGAAGCAGCACAACGGCGGCATTCCGGTGAACACCTGCTATCCCTGCGATGAACCTACCTGCTGGGCAGATGACCATGTGGCCATCACCGGCATTTTCGGCATCGGACGAGAAAAGAGCTGCTCCCTCTGCGGAGAGCTGGGCAGCCAGTTTATGATCGATGAGTGGGAGTATCCTGCCATCGGTGTGGCCATCTGCGACTGTCCAAGCGCCGGACACGATATGATTTTCCTGGACTACCGAGCTTGCGGCCCCCAGGGAGAGCCTGCGGTAGTCCATGTGGATCAGGAAAACGACTACAAGATTACCCATCTGGCAGACAGCTTTGAGGAATTTGTCCGCGGACTGGAGCATGAATCCCTCTATGATCCGGATGAAGATGTAGAGGATCTTGAGGATGACGCCGACGAGGAGAAAACTGACCGTAAGGGCTCCTTTGCCGGGTCTGTGCTCCTCTCCAAAGCGGAATGGGACAAGGAGCAGTTGATCCGGAATCTACGGGAAGAATGGGGCATCGTAGATGAGGAGCCGGATGAGGGCGACGAAGATGATGAGAACAGCGATGACGCTGTGGTAATGCGGGTCGGCGGCATGATGCTGATCGTGACACTCTTCCACGGTCACATCCCGGACAATGAAGCGGAGATCAACGCCGAAAACAACTATATGTGGCCAGAGGCCGTAGAGGTGGCCAAAGCGCACAAGGCCCATATCATGGTGGCTGTATTGGGTGAGGAGGAAAAACTGCTGGAACGGGGCAAGCTGTTCACCAAGGCGATGGCAGTGTGCTGCAAGCAGAAATACGCCACCGGTGTCTACACCAGCGGCGTGGTATTTGAGCCTCGTTTCTATGAGGGCCTTGCCGATATGCTCAAAGAGGACGAACTGCCCATCTTCAACTGGGTTTGGTTCGGCCTGTACCGGAGCGAGGGGGGCCTAAACGGCTACACCTACGGCATGGATGTGTTTGGCAAGGAGGAAATGGAGGTGTTGAACACCGACGCTGAGCCGGAGGAACTGCGGGACTTTTTGGCCAGCCTTGCCTCCTATGTGCTGGCGTGTGATGTGACGCTGCAAGACGGCGAGACCATCGGTTTTTCTGCGGACGATAAGCACACCATCACCCGCAGCCCCGGCGTCTCCCTGCCGGAGGAACAGATGACCCTGAAGATCGGTTACGAGCCTATAAAGGGAGATCCGGAGGATGACAGCTGCGACCACTCAGACAATGATGACACGCAGGATGAGGAAGAATTCAGTAATCCCGAAGTCTACACCGAGGAGGAGATGGAAGCCGTCGAGGGGCACATTGAGCAGTATTTCGGCAAGTTCGAGAATGTGTTCCATGAGCTGGTTTCTCCCGACATCCATGTGGACATCTGCGTGGTGCCGCCCTCTGAGGAGCGGGACTACTGCACCCTGGTCACCATGGGCATGGGCGCTCACCGGATGAATGTGCCGGAGGAACTGGCGGAATATAAGCTGGAGCGGGCGGAGCTGGCCATTGCCCTGCCTGCGGACTGGAAGCTGGATCAGGAGTCCATGAAAGACGAAAAGTGGTACTGGCCCATCCGCCTGCTGAAATCCTTGGCCCGCCTTCCCATTGCCAGCGATACCTGGCTGGGCTTCGGCCATACCATGGACAATGAGGAGGATTTTGCAAAGGACACAAAGCTGTGCGCCGCCATTCTGACTGGTCCCCAGGATACCGAAGATGGCAGCGAGGTCTGCATCCTGCCGAGTGGCGAGGAGGTCAACTTCTATCAGGTGATCCCTCTCTACCGGGATGAATTGGAATATAAGCTGGCCCATGACGCGGACGCCCTGCTGGGCAAAATGAACGGCATCAGCTTTGTGGTGGAGCCTGATCGTCAGGATGCTATCACCCGTGGCACCCTTTCCAATGATGATTTTGACGGTGAGATGGACGATGCCTCCTATCATATCGAGAGCATTGAGGAGAAGGAACTGCCAATTGACCCCATCAACGCTTATAACCACATGGCCATCTACCTGCGCTGGTGCATGGAGCACGACCTGATGGGCGAGGACTTCCTGAAAGAATACAGCGAAGTGGCCAAACAGGTCAAAGCCGACCCTGCCAGCGTGGATCTGCGGGAGTTTATCCGGGATGAGCTGGACGGCTGTCTGTTCTCTGTGCTATTCAATCAGCAAGGCCGTGCCTTTGCAGGCTATTACTACGGAGAGGGCGACAGCCCCTACTATCCTGCCGATGTTGACGACAACGCCCTCCGCTTCTTCGGCCCGGAGCGGTATCACTCTGATGAGTTCCAGGATGAAGCCTACCTGTTCATCCCCTTTGACGAGGACTACTACCAGGCCATGGCAAAGGTGATCGAGGAACGCTTCACCAACTGGCAGGGACAGGACTTCGACGAGGACACGCTGGAGCCTTCCGAGGTTGCTCAGGCCATCATGGAGTATCTGGACTGCGAGTGTACCTATTTCCCATCCATGGCAGATGATGACCCCATCATGTCGGCATACAGCTACGCCCAGCGGCTGGGGGTACGGGAGGGCTTTGTTCCCGTACTTATCCAGGCGGATGATGAAACGCTGTTGGAATGTCTGGTAATGAACGCCGACCCGGAGCATGATGCGGACTGCTATGAATTTGACCTCAAAACGGTAGAGGAGTACCGGAAGAAGATGCTCTCCACCTCCGTCAAAGACGGAAAGGCGGTTTTGGAGGAATTGACCGGCCAGCGCAAGGAAGAAGCCGAGGACGATGACATGGACTGGGAGGCGGAAGTCCTGGGCGAGATGGAGGGCGGCTATGACAATGACCGCTTCTCCTGCTATTGGGATTCGGATAGCCACATGACCTATCCGCTCATTCTGGCCAAAATTCCGGTCAAGAACCCCTGGGAGATCTTCGCCTATCTGCCCTTTGGAAATTGGAATGAGTGCCCCGACACGCCGGACCTGATGGCAGTGGCGAAATACTGGTTCGAGCAGCATGGTGCCATCCCTGCCGCCATGAGCCACGATGAATTGGAGTTTGAACTTCCGACTCCGATCTCCAAGGAAAGAGCTATGGAAGTGGCTGTGGAGCAATATGGCTTCTGCCCAGATCTGGATCAGAATGAGGATGGAAGCATTGGCTCCTTGGCAGATGTCCTGTGGCAGTCCACTGTCTGGTATTTCTGGTGGGATTGATGGGAGGTGCGACCAATGACAGAATATCAGAAAACCTATATCGAACTAAAAAAACAGTTTGTTGCGACCAATGAAGGTCCGGACAGTGTCCGCGCTCTATATACCTTCAAGGAAGAACTTGAGCAGAGTGAGGATCAACAGGCCAAGGAAGTGCTGGTGGATGTATATGACCTGCTGGACTTTAAGAAGGACGCCTACGAACTGCTCTGCCAAATCGGAAATCGTTCCGATAAAAAGACCCTCAAGCGGCTGGGCACGCTGAAGGACTATGCGGAAAACTGGGGCAATCATTATGCTCTCCCCAAGCCCAAAACGCCGGAGGAAAAGCAGAAAGAGAAGGAACGGCAGGCCCAGCTGGGCCTGCCCGCCTTCCGGTATCACCCAAACCCTCTGGAAACTGGGGCTTTTGAGGAATCCGCAGACGGCGTTGTCTGCGACTGCTGTGGCAAGACGACCCATATTTTCTATACAGCCCCCTTTTACGCCGTGGAGGATATTGCATATCTGTGCCCAGAGTGCATCGCCAACGGCGAAGCAGCCCGGAAATATGACGGTAGTTTTCAAGATGATTTCTCTGTGGATGATGGTGTAGACGATCCGGAGAAGCTGGACGAGCTGATCCACCGCACCCCCGGCTACTCCGGCTGGCAGCAGGAATACTGGCGCGCCCACTGCGGCGACTACTGCGCCTACCTGGGCCATGTGGGTGCCAGGGAACTGCGGGCCCTGGGTGTGCTGGAGGAGGTACTGGACGATCCGATGTGGGACGATGAGCAAAAAGAAATGATCCGGGAATCTGTCAATGGCGGGCATCTGCAATGCTATCTGTTCCAGTGCCTCCACTGCGGAAAACACCTGGTCTGGATGGATTTTGATTGAGGTGGCAACATGGAGAAGAAGGATTTTCCCAAGGGAACCAAGCCCCGTGAGATC
>ERZ773138.2844-NODE-2844-length-12172-cov-138.174466_pt1 | contig 12172 bp, 10 predicted proteins | sample MGYA00511114_ERZ773138 | MGnify/ENA primary metagenome ERZ773138 (study PRJEB29015, sample SAMEA2737805) | human gut metagenome | biome: human gut; feature: human-associated habitat; material: faeces | place: China | collected 2012 ...
AAAATACCACGAATAACCGTACTTTACATAATATTGCAAAATCAGCGGTACAAAATACATAATCCGCATGAAAAGTGCGAAGTGTGGCGAATAAAGCTATTGGGAGGAACAATTCTATGAATAAGAAAAAGGCTGTCGCAATGTTCCTGACTGCTACATTTACTTTGACTTCTTCTGTTCCGGTTCTGGCAGGCGGGAAGGGTGTTACCGTTACTGTCCCAAACTACGGATTTGAAGAAGATGATGATACTTCATCAGTACCAGAAGCAAAGGAAGCTGTTGTCAATGAGGATGGCTCTACCACCTACACTCTCACAAAGAAGCAGCAAAAAGAATGGAAAAAGGCCGTAAAATCCAATTTTGATGATTATATCAAAGATATCCTGGATGACGATACTAATTATCCAAACGTTGAGGACATCACATACAATAATGATATGACTGAGTTCGAAATTGATCTTGCTACTACCAATATAGCACAATCTGAACTCTTCATTGGATACATCGCGCTGTTTACAGCTCCAGTGTATCAGCAGGTGAATGGGGTAGAGGAAAAAGATGTTGATTATAAAGTCACAGTCAAAGACTCCTCAACCGGTGAAGAGACTGTATCAACTTATGCGGAAAATAAGGCTGACTGGAAAAGCTTCAATGATTCTTTCACCATGCACAGCGAAGATACACAAGAATAATCAAACGGAGGGATTAACAATATGGCTAAAAAAATCAAATGCCCACGTTTTGGATGCGGCAGTACTGACGTTGAATATCTGTCGGGCAACCAGAAAACAACTCTCAACCTGAATCCATTACACCCTTTTACTCTTGTCAACACAAAGCCAAAGGGCAAACAAACATTCAGATGCAAGAAATGCGGACGGGTATTCGAAGTAAAACTTTAAGAGGACTATATGAAGCACGTACTTAATTTTTATAAAAAACACAAGCTTGCAGCATTTCTTACATTCCTATGGCTTGTATTTATGACATTTATTACTGTAACTGGTTTGGCAAATAGCAGCACTCGGGATGCTGTTGAAATAGGTTCAGGAATCTTTGCGGGAATAGTCATGTTTGTGCCCGGTGCTATACTAATAGCTGTTGCGTGTGCCATTATTTCTACTATATTCGGCACTTTTTCAAGCATTATCAGAGCACATTCTACTGACTCTGACGATGTTGAACCAATTATTCCACAATCATACAGCCATGATAACTACACTCCTGCTCCTAATTGGACATCAGAAGATATACCTAATCCGCCCACGGTACCGGAGCCACAACTTCCGGTCTATGACACAATGGAAGGACACGACTTTGAGTACTACTGTGCAGACCTGCTTAAAAACAATGGTTTCTATAATGTCAGCGTAACACAGGGTAGCGGAGATCAAGGAATTGATGTTTTAGCTGAAAAAGGCGGCGTAAAATACGGAATACAGTGTAAGTGCTATTCTAAGGACATTGGCAACAAAGCAGTACAGGAGGCGTTTGCTGGAAAGACATTCTATCATTGCCACGTTGCTGCAGTTCTGACAAACCGATTTTTTACAAAATCTGCTCAGGAATTAGCTGCCGTAAATCAGGTTCTTTTGTGGGACAGAAATCAGCTAGAGAAATTTGTACAAAATTCACGTTAAAAAGAACCGCTCCTGCTTAAACAGCAGGGGCTGTTTTTGCACAAGGAGGAAGATCATGGCAAAAAGAAAGAAATATCCGAAACTGCCGAATAGTTTCGGGTCTATCCGTTATCTCGGTAAGGGTCGAAGAAACTGCTATGCAGTACACCCGCCGGCAACGATTGATGCAACAGGAAAAGCGATCCGTCCACCTGCGATCTGCTACGTTGACGACTATCTGAAAGGATTCGCCGTCCTGACAGCTTACAAAGCTGGGACGTACAAGCCAGGGATGGAAAAAGAGCTTGAGATTACCCCTACAACGGACACAGACGCCCTTGTAAGCCGTATTCTGTCAGACTACAATACATTTAAGGGTGCAGAGGAAAAGCACCCAGAAACGCACAAATTGACGTTTTCAGAGGTATATGAACAATTCTACGCATGGAAATTTCCAGATGGAACAAAAGCGTCTTATAGTTCGATGGAATCATACAGAACAGCTTACTCAAACTGTAAAACATTGTACAATCACACATTTGAAGATTTAAAAGCCCCTGATTTGCAAGACGTAATAGATGAATGCACTCTTAAAAAGCAGAGCAAAGCAATTATTTTAACTCTCTTTAAGCAAATGTATAAGTATGCCATTTATTCAGAAATCGTATCAGAAAACAAGGCCTTATACGTAAAAGTTAACGCAAATAATGATACGGAGCATGGCACACCTTTTTCTGACCAGGAACTGCAAATTTTGTGGAACAATGCTGATGATCCAGAAGTGCAACTCATACTAATCATGTGTTATTCTGGATGGAGGATTGGCGAAGTGCTAAAACTTACAACCAACCTAGAGGATAAGTGCTTCCAGGGCGGCATTAAAACAAAAGCGGGCAAGAACAGAATCGTTCCGATACATCCAGCTGTGTACCGTTTTGTTGAGCAGAAAGTGCTGACACAAGGTGGGAAATTATGCGTGTGTACTCAGCAGCACCACAGAAAAGCGTTGTTCTATCCTACACTGGAACGTTTAGGAATAGTCGGCAACCCGAAGCACACGCCGCACGATTGTCGGCATACCTTTTCTACCCTGTGCGAAAGATACGGCGTACGAGAGAACGACCGGAAGAGAATGTTAGGACATTCGTTTGGAAACGATGTTACGAACGCTGTGTACGGTCACAGGACACTGGAAGAACTCCGGAAAGAAATAGAGAAAATAAAAGTTCCGTTTGTGACTAACTGTGACTAACCGTTCCACTTTTTACCATTTTTAAACCGTCTTAATCATTCTACCAAAAGTCTGCAAAACCTTTATTTTACTGGATTTTACGCATTTTACAGGAGAATCTGAAAAAGCATTTTCAATAATTTAATTTTAATGAATTTTTTAAAAAATCCTTTGTTTATGCGGTGTTCCAGTCTTCACTTGTGACTAATTTGTGACTAACCAGAATATTCTTATCATTCCGAATCTGATGCAATATAACTTAAAAGCCCCAAGGAATTTGTTTCCATGGGGCTTAAATCTATGCTTTTTTAGATCGCGATCAGATCTTTCCAGGTCACAGGACCACATACACCATCTACGGCAAGAACCTTTTTTCTGGATTCCTGGTAGGCTTTCAGGGCGTAGATAGTGTTGGTATCTGCGGTCCAGGTGAGTTTCAGGGCTTTTCCGGTTTTTCCCTTAAATCCTCTAGCTCTTAAAATCTCCTGAAGCAATAATACGGATGTGTTTTTGTCTCCTGCTTTTACAGTTTCTGGTTCAAACATATATTTACCCCCTGTAGGTGTTGTCGGTTTAACTGCTGGTTTGTCGGTATCAGCAGTCAATACAGTAAAGTCAATACCGTTACCCGTAAATCTCAAACGGTGAGTCCATCCGTGACTATACAGATACCACGGCTGAGTTCTGATCTCATTACCACTGTTGTCTTTTGTATCAGTGGTTCCTTCTGAACTTCTGGCATGTACAATATTGTCTTTATTTATAGCCATTGCCACATGATATGATGTATTCAGTTCAAGATCACCTTTCTGCATCTGACTGTGTGCAGTCTGGTTTCTTGCCACAATCTCAAAACCGCAGTTACACATATTCAGCATATTACCCGTATAACTACAATGTTCTTTCAAGTATCTTGCCTGCGTGGTCAGTCCATTTTTCAGGAATGCATAGTAATATGCTGTACACGCCAGACTTGAGCAGTCAAATGATTTAGGATCATCAATCTCATACAGACTTCTGATTCTCTGACTGTAACCATGATTATTGTCATTTGCAATATTTACCGCAAATTCAACTGCATCATTTCGCACATTCTGAATGATCTGTTCTTTTGTCTTTGCCATTTCTGCGTCCCCTTTCTTTTCTTCATCCTTGTAATCTTTGTAAAATACATTCCGGTCTACAGTTCCATTGATTCCAGGAATCTTGGCTTTTGAGCTGTACTGCCAACCTACGCCGAAGTCTGGGCGGAGACGTTCCTGAAGCCATCCGTCATCGTTAGCCGGATAACGTGCGATCCAGAAATCATACTTTTTCAGATGGCTACAGATCACGTTCATGTACCAGTCTACATTACAGTAGATGCCAAACTTATATCCCGCTGCTGTAATGATCTTTTCAAAGGCTTCTGCCATCTTATGTATGTTTTCTGCTCCCAGACTTCTCTGGTTGTTGTGTTCCAGATCCAGCCATACGGGATACTGCAACTTTCTTCCGTTCAGGACAGAAACTATTTTTCTGGCTTCACTCTGGATCTCTGCGATGGTCATTGCGTATGAGTACTTATATACGCCTGTTGGGATGTTATATTTCTGGCATTCCGTGTAATTTCTTTCAAAATGTTTGTCAATCACGTTTCCGGCTTCTGTGATCCGAAGGATGGCAAAGTCCATTCCGTAGGCTGCCACTGTCTTCCAGTCGATCTGTCCCTGCCAAGCAGAGACGTCTATTCCTTTGACCTCCAATTCACTCACCTCTTTCTAATCTTTCTATTCTTTTATTAAGGCTATTAATAGTTTCTTGCTGGTCTTGGATTAATTTCATCATTGCCGGAATCATAGTTCTGTAGTTCCAGTCTTCTACCTGACCGGATTCGTTGAGCATTGCACCTTCCGGAAATGCTTCGTACACATCTTCTGCGTAGAATCCTGGAAGCGGTTTTCCTTCAAAACGGTCACCCGGTGCCAGATACCCTTCATTATACTCGAACCACACGACCGGAATGTCTAAAAGTCTTTCGGCTTCACTTGAGGTCATGTTTTTAACATGTTTCTTGTATCTTTTTGATGATGAACTTAATTTATAAACATAATTGTTGTACAAAATAAGTGTTGATCCCGATGCGTTACTTGCCAATCCAGAAATAGCAAACATTCCGCTTGGGTCAATAAATCCCGAGCTATCTGTAATATTTTTACAGAACAAATGCAGTCCATATTTAATGTTACAAGCCGTATCTCCATCTTCGCTTTGCGAAAACACTGCATTTCCAATCTTTATCCGTCCATCCGAATAAAGCCGTATATTACCACTCTTTGACTGTATGTAATTTTCTTTAATAGTCCACTGTGCAATTGATGCCGCAACCGCATATAAGTCATCTACATTCAGCTTGTCTGCTGCTACAGTTTTTCCTTTGATGTATGTACCATTAAGATATAGTTTACCATCTACATAAGTCAGCAAATCACGAGTTCCGTTATGCGTCAAAAGGTTGAAAATCTGCTTTTCTGTCAGTTCTGTGTCATTGATTATTGGAATTGTTACCGTTGCGAGTTGAGGATTACCCAGATTAATGCTTCTGAAGATATACCTAATCGCTGTTACATCCGATGCAATTGTAGAAAGATACAAGGTATACTGTCCATCATCTACATTCATGTTTTTTATAGTGCTGAACGTAGAGCCGTCTGTTGTTGTCTGGACAAGGATGTTAGACTTTCGCAATGTTTTATTACTTCCCGAAACAACATAATTTTTGAAAAGCACAGTTTCCGGCACATAAGTTCCATCTGCGGTTCTCATTATTACGGTTGTATCCGTTTCAATAACATAAGTTGTAGCTGAATCTCCTTTATCTCCTTGCTTCCCTTGTTTTTGTTTTGCAATTGAAAACTGTTTTGTAATAGAAAATGTCTTATAACTTACGACAAAGTTCACATGTCCGGTATCAGCTGATAGTCCTGCGACGGTATATTTATGGTTCTTTTCATCCCAGGTTCCAGTAATGTTCTCTTCGGTTATTGTATACGATGCATCATTAGTTACATTTTTAGCACCATACATAACCTGTACGGTTGTGCTACATTCAGGAAATGTTGTGTAGTTTCCATTAGCGTCTGTCACTATGGCCTGATATTCATTTGACAGTATTACATTCAATGTGGTCAGTTTCTGAGCTTCTTCTATTGTTTTATCTGCTATGGCTTCATCGAGCGTTTTATTGTCTGACAGAAAAAAAGCTGTCGGCTGGATAAACACTTGTCCTTTTTCGTTTATGTAAAACGTTACGGCGCCATCCTCTGTTGAAACCCTGAGATTTTTCGCATCAATGAACTTTCCAAGGAGTTTTCCGGCATTGATGTAATCTGCATTAATGCCCTCTGCATACAAGATTTTTGTGATCAAATCACCTGTCAGTATGAAACCGTAGGGATACGTCTTGCCGCCGTCATTCGACACTCCGATGGCTTCAGCGGTAAATTTAATGATAGTCTTAGATTCTTCTAGTGTCGGTTTATCGTGTAAATAAGTTATTGTACTCCCGTCCTCTTGAAGCACAGATGTTTCATACAGACCTGATGCACCTTTCATGGCTTCTTCCAGCTTCCCGACAGCCAATTCCCTTGCATTTTTCTCTGCTTCAACAAGCTTTTTGGCTTGGATGAGCGTTTTAAGGGCGTCAGAATTATACGTGCTGCTACCTCTGATAGGGCTTTCAGCCTGCGTTCTTACCGTTGTTGCACCATTTAATCCACTTGCAACATAAGTAATAGGAGTTATATATACGTTTTCTTTACGATCATAAGTCCTTGCCATATCTCCGAATTCAATGAGCGGATTATATAAAAGATCTCCTTCCATGCTTCGGAATTGCTTACCAACCAGTGAAGCCCCTATCCATTCTGCTACAACCGGCAGCTGATTTGCCTGTAACAGAGTGTTTTCTATTTGCAAAACGTATTCATTCGATCCATATTGATAAGATGTATCACCACTTTTTACTTGTATACCTGTAATAACAATGTTATCCGTTGAAAGTGTAGGTGCTGACAGATAGTCTCTTAATCTCTGCGGGGCATTAACCCCCTCGTTAAGATACAGAAATCCATCTGGATCTATCATCCAGTCTCCTACCGGAGATATGTAGCCACTTGAATCAATAACAGAACCGCCACCAAATTTAAGGAATCCTTCAGAATCTACAGTCGGGGCATTATCAACATTCACGCCCGAAAAATCCCATTTCACAAGCTGTAAATACCCGCCATTGTCAATTCTGGCGTTGGCAGATTCTATCATCGCGATGCATCCGATAACGTCTCTGAATGTCATGCCGTCAGGCACAGACTGAATTTGAAATGTGGCATGTTCCATCGCACCGGATCCAATCCCCAATGATATACCACATCGTTGGCAAGCGTCTCGCAAAACTACATAAGCGTCTTGAGGAAACGCAAGACTGGTAGTATATGTTTTGTTTGCCTTGTACATATCATCTAATGCAGTTAGCTCAACATCTTCGCCGTATTCCTCTGGTGTGGTGACGGTAAAGCTTCCTTTATTAATAGTCTCAGTAGTGCCATCATCCAATTCCATTTTAAGTTTTACTCGGAGTTTCGCACCATAGAAGTAATAATTCTTCCACTGCTCTTGCGAATTATCCAAAAACAGCTGCAGAGATTTACATACAGTTTGTCCAATAGGAAAGGAAGACCCGTCTACGCCATCTACAATGTCGTTCCCGGAATTTAAGATCTCTTTATTGACTGTTTTGACTGTTCCATCAGGAAATGTAATGTCTACCTCTTCAATGACTGGATACCCTTCTGCTATTTTCTTCTTAAATGCATTACTTACATTAATCAAGATGATTCACCCCCGTCATGTTGAAAGATAGCTCGGATACTATTTTGCCGTCTTCAGATAATTCGCCAATTGTTATGTTTCCAGATTTTCCTACGTAAAACGGATCGTCGCGCCATGACGCATGATAAAGCGAATAATGATGTAATGTGAATGTTTTCCCTTTTGCAATAATCCGCAAAATTTCCGTGACTTTGCCTGCCGGAATGTTCTTTGCAGTGTATCCATATTGTTCTACGGTAAAAAGCGGTGTAAACCGCCCGTCACCGTATTGTGTTCGGTTACTTCCTTCTGAATAAGTTGTCGCAAATGAATAAGGCATATCTTTGTCGGGCTGCCAGATGACAGTACCGTTCATTTTTATCATTTCTTTTGCCAATACTGTCACCTCCTATGCCAACTCAAGTGGATTCTTTCCACTGTATTCCTGTCTTGCTTTTGCTTCTTTGATAAATTCATCAAACAGCACTCTCCTGTTAATCTGAGCCGTGATATGAATGTCCCTATTTCCTTGCTGATTTCCAAGTTCATCCCGGATTATCTGCCGGATAAGACCCTCGGGTGCTTCGATGTTATTTCCTTGCTTCTGGTCACCAAGTACAGCCAGGAATTCACTTCTAGGTGGAATAACTGCACCTTTTGCGAGATAAGGCACTGTTGGCACTCTTGGAAATGTTGCGCTAAATCCGATTGTTTTCTTGCCGAACGGTGTAGGCACTTCCCACGGGCCAAAAGAAAATGCGGATTCAATTCCACCAATCGCGCTGTTGACAGTTCCGATCGCACTATTTACAATGCCAATGACCCTATTTAGAATGTCGCGAATTGCATCTTTAATTCCTCCAAAGATTTCTACAACTTTATCTTTAGCAGATGTAAATTTTTCCACAATCCCATCTTTGATTCTTCCAACAAGATCTCCCACTGTCGACCAAATTGCAGCCCATTTCTGATGCGCACTGGATTTGATGTTATCCCAAATCGTCACAATTTTAGATGCAAGATTTTTAAGGCTAGAGCTTATAGTGTTAACAAACGTTATTGTTTTGCTTTTAATCCAATCCCATACCTCCCCCGCAACTTCTTTGATTTTGTCCCAGTTTTTGTATAACAGCACGCCGACCGCGATAGCCGCTCCAATTGCGACAGCAAATATTCCACCAGTTCCAAGAGCTGTTGCGATAGCTTTAATTCCACCAATAATGCCACCCGACCCAGTCATTAAAGCTATAAGGCCTTTTCCATATAACATGATCGTGCTGATACTTCCACCAATGCTCGAAGCTAATTCTGCTATTTTTGCAGCGGCAAATGCCCCAATCAAAGCCGCACCGAATGCTTCAATAATTGATTGATGGTCTGCAAAGAATCCTGCCAAATCAGACACTAGGTTAATCACTGTCGGGATTCCCGTTTCAATAATCCATGTCAACATCGGAAGAACAATGTTTTTGTAGATCCATTCAAGAACATTTCCAATGGATTCCAGAATTGGAGCAAAAGTCGCTGTCAGATTACTGATAGATTCCAGTAATGGATAGAAGTCCAAGTTCGCCGCCCATGTTGCTGTATCCTCTGCGATTTTTTCAACAAACTGCATGACTATCACAAGAGCATCTGCAATGTTCTGTATAATCTGCGTCCCTACACTGTTTTTGTTCCAAGCATCTGCGAAACCGGATGCAATGTTACCAATAGTTTTAAGCACATTCTGAGCAATTCTAAGCATGGTCGTAAGCATTGTCGTACCTGTTCCATTTGTCCAGACCTCTACAAGGCTTTTACCTACGCTCTTGGCGAGCTTTGCAATTCCCGACAAGGCAATGTTTGCCGCGTCAATGGTATTCTTGCCCTCTTTTTTCCATGCGTCCTGAAATGGTTTCCAGAGCTTCTTGAGCAGATTAGCAAGTTTCTTGGCGGAATCGCTGATTTTGTCCAGTGCATTTTCTCCATCTGCCAGACTGCCATAATCCACATTAGCAGCTGCGCCAGAAAGACCGGAGCCTGTTCCGCTACCACCAGATGTGGAAGGAGTGGATGTGTTTCCATCGGATGTGGCTGACACCTTGGAGATTTCATCCAATGTAGAAAGATAGTTTTTTGTTTCTTTATTTGCTTTTTTCGTAGCTGTTGTATTATCTTTATTGGCATTCGCTAATTTCTCTGCATTGTCTGCCGCCTGTCCATACTGATCTGCTGTATCTGCGATTGCATCTGTTCCAGTAAGCCCTGCTCCACTTCCACTTGTTTGACCTGATGATTTCTTACCAGTAATCAGTTCTGTGAAGCTTTTAAATGCATTTGCCAGTGTTGCCAATTTACCAAGCAAGATATTAATAACTTTCAGAACAGGTGTGAAAATATTAATCAGTCCTTGTCCGACTGTTGCCTTGAGAGATTGCAGCTGTAACTGCATAACTCTGACCTGATTCGCCCATGAATCAGAAGTCCGGATAAAGTCCCCAGATGCAGCCGATAACTGTTTCTGTACAAAAGCCAAGCGGAGGGCTACTTTCTCCTGCTCTGTCATGGCGGATGTGGTTTTACCATAACCATTCGCCAGTGCGTACTGGTCTAGCGCCGACTGGCTCATTACCACGCCGAGATCTTTGAGCGTTTCTGTTTCACCCGTAAACACTGATTTCAGTTTGATATACGCCAAATCCTGACTAATGTTATAGAACGATGCCACATCACCAGTAAGCTGCGTCAGAGCCGTTGACATATCATAAGCCTGTGCTTCTGAGAATCCGAACGACTTGGACATTGCTCCGAATGTTCCGACATACCTTTTTGCCATTGTCTCCGATAGTCCGGCAGAGGTCATGGCATTCTTTGCGAATTCATTAACTTTGTCCGACATGGTGGTAAATGTAACATCAACCACGTTCTGAACTTCTGCGAGGTCGGAGCCGAGTTCCACGCACTCTTTGCCGAACTGTACTAATTTACCAACTGCAAAAGCCCCGCCAATCAGCAGACCGATTTTTTTTACAGCACTTCCAAGGCCGTTAAATGACTGTTTTATAGCTGATACGCCATTTTGGACACCGGTTGTATCCATTCTGGTATCAATAATGACTGAGCCATCAGCAGCCATGTGTCCACCTCCTAACTATTTGAGGTTCAACATCTCATTCAACTTATCTTTATAAGCTTGCTCTTCGTCGCTGAGACGTGTTTTTATATCAATAATGCTCTTATTTTCCTGATAGAATTTCTTTTCCCATTTATCGAGCTTTTCGCCCTTCGCTTTTTTACTGCGGATTCCAACAACCGTGTTGAACAGGCATTCACCGGATTCCATGAAATATCCAAAAAATGTCCACCAGTGCATGTACGGTACGGCTCTGATTTCTTTACCGGCAACTTTATTCACAGCCGGTACGATCATGTCTCCGTCTTGCTCCCAGTCCATCAAGCAGGGTTTAGGGTGGTTCGGATTATCGTTAGATTGTCCACAGTCGATGAACTCCGATGCTTTCTGACAAGCTTCGTCCAGACACTCAGGCGGTATGCTCTGCCAGTCCTCAAACAGAATCTGCAACATAACAACTGCTTTCGCCTGCTCGTCCAGTTCCGGGTCGTTCATAGCTATAAGAATATCAATGATTGCTCGAAAATCTGTCCTGATAGAAAAATCCACCCCACTGATGTTTAGTGAGGTGGGAAGCTCATAGGCGGTCATTTTGTATACTTCTCCGTATACTTATTGACTGCTGCCTGCATTTTCTTTTTTCTCTTTTCGATTTCCGGCTTTATTGCATCACTGATTTTATCCAGAACGATATAAGCAAATACCTGACCATTACCGAATACAGTGGTTGCCGTGATTGGCTCCTTGAACAGGTCTTTTGATGCTTCATATCCGAGCAGGTAGTTGATTTTGTCCTCGATCTGTTTATTGAGTTCAGCTATTTCTTTTCCGGAAGTGACTTTCCGAATAGAATCTTCGAACTGTTCGAAGTACTCTGTCAGTTCTTCTGCACGTGCTGCCACATTAATGTCTGTTGGGTTCAGCTTGAAAGAAGAAAAAACTTCATCTTCGTTATTTGTGAATGTGAAAATGAAAATTCCATCATCAATTTTGGTGTTAATTATTTTTGCCATTTAGGGTGTCCTCCTTGTATATGTGCTTATTCGCTGTCAGCCGTGAATGTACCGGAACTGATATCAAATTTTCCTTTTACACGCTCGCCAACATAGTTAACGGTAAACGGAATCTGATAGCCGGATGTATCGCCGCCGTAGGAGGTCGGCACAACATAACAATCCTGCTGATATGCTTCATACTTGCCTGCTGTGGCTTCTGTCCAGAGATGAACTTCAACTGCTTTTGTTTTGAGGTTATCGTCTTTGTATCTGTTGTCTACGATCTTCTGCAATGCTGTGAACAGGTCAGAAGTAGTGTCTGCATAGAACGGATCAGCGTCAGAAGAAACTTCATAGCCATTGT
>ERZ773138.2852-NODE-2852-length-12139-cov-2.787570_pt1 | contig 12139 bp, 9 predicted proteins | sample MGYA00511114_ERZ773138 | MGnify/ENA primary metagenome ERZ773138 (study PRJEB29015, sample SAMEA2737805) | human gut metagenome | biome: human gut; feature: human-associated habitat; material: faeces | place: China | collected 2012 ...
AGTTAATTTTTTACCGGCATATTTAGAAAGGTCAAAACGTATCAACCCCAAACCTTTAATATCCTTTAATCCCGGAGATGTTGACGAGTAATAATCTGTCGCCTGATTAATTTTTAATTCTTCATCAGATCCATGTGCTGTTGTACCGTCAACAAGATACGTGTCTGCGTCCGCAGTGACAGAAACCGAAACAGGTTCAGGCGTTGTCTTAATTGTCGGACGCGGTGTAATTGACGATGTGTCAGGATAAGTCACCTCCGTAAATGACGTATTCGGTGCAAGGTAGTTTAACGTGTTGCCACCCGAATCTTTCGCCAAAGCCGCCGAACCTATATAATAGCTTGTATGAGGCGACTGGTTGTATCCGACATTCTGCCATGCTATTGCGCAACGATATTGACTGTCGTGCATAAGCGTTGTAAGTCTGTAATCAGTCGGAATAGTCGAAAAATAAATTCTCACACCGTCACCGTATCTAAGCACGATTTCTTCACGCCAATCACCGAAAAGGTCGGCTGTAAGACACGCATTTGACTTTGTACCGTTATTTATTGAACCCGGCAATGTTGAATTTTTACTGTTATAATAAATTCTTTCCGCACCGCTTTTTATGCTGTATTTTACAAGTTTATTTCCGTCAAGCAATTCTCGTCCCAAATCACCGTCCCAATATACTGCAAAATTCTCCATATTGCTTCCATTGGTATTAGGTATATTTCCTACTTTTTCACCTGCTTGATTATATATACCGTCAGCCGCTACCGACCAGAACAACGAAAGATTACCGCTTGACAATGCATAATCATCATCGACATTATCCATAATACCTCTGCCTATATCTCCCTGTGCGGCTTGTAGCATAATATCACCATTATATCTCTTTATATCTACCGCATATGGAATTGTGTCATCATTGTGCTTACCTGCCTCGTGCGCCATAAATATTTCTTGTTTTCCATCGTTATCAAAGTCCGAAACGTGTTCTGCGTCACCGTGTCCTCGACCGTCATACGTCAAAACAGTTCCGTCATTGTCAAGAACCGCACTGCCGAAAATAATCTCGTCATATCCGTCATTATCCACGTCAGCTACCGATACACTGTGTGCACCTTGTGCATAAAGCGTTTTATTTGGATTATTTTTACTTGTACCGTCTGCATATTTTACGGTACAACCTGTACCGCCATTTTCTTCTGTCGGTGTATTAGTTGAAAGCCATTGTTCTTTAAGGTCTGTGCCGTCCCAAGTATATGCCGCCGCATACACATATGTATAATATCCTCTTGTCATTACAACACTCGGGTGTACACCGTCAAGATATGCCACCGCGGCAAGATATCTTTCACTTCTGTTTGCATAGCTGTCGCCCCATTCGGAAGATGTCAAAATACTTCTCGGCGGGTCAAAATCAACAGTCTGCATTGCCGCACCTGTTTCACCGTTAAATACAGTTAAATACTCCGGTCCGCCATCCTTGCCCATAAGCAAACCGAATGAATTTCTGCAATCTTTTTTATCGTCACCCTTGGTTATATTCTTTCCTGCTTTTGAGACATAATTACCCTCACCGTCTTTTGAGCCCGGTGCTGTTTTTAATATGACTTCCGACTTACCGTCACCGTCAAAATCATACACCATATATTGAGTATAGTGCGCACCCGCGCGGATATTAACTCCCAAATCTATTCTCCAAAGAAGAGTGCCGTCAAGCTCATATGCGTCCAAGTACACATTGCCCGTATAACCCTTAACGGAATTATCCTTTGAATTAGACGGGTCCCATTTTACGATGTATTCATATTCTCCGTCACCGTCAAGGTCGCCCACACTCATATCGTTTGCGGTATATGTATATTCTTCATCTGTCGGCGTCTTTCCTCCGTCAGGAACTTTAAACGCAATGTCTTTATATGCCACAGAACGACCTTTATATATTGTGTTGGTTGTCCAAACATCAACCGCCTCTGTTTCGTCTATTGCCTCACCTTTCGGCACAACTGTATACTTGTTATCCGCTGTGCCTTTTGAATCGGTATAGCAAGTTGCATCGTGTCCGCCTGTTGTATATTTTTTTCGCCGTCACGGTATATGTCAAATGCTTGATTTGTCAGACTTTCCGTACCCAAAAGTCGCCACGACAAATATACACCGCCGTTTGTTTTAACGGCAACAGTGCCTCGATCAAGTTTTTCCATTACTCGTTTTTCAATAGTTGAATTTGTGTCGGCATATGACGTCAACACCGATATTGACGCAACTGATGTAACCATTACAGCTACCGTCAAAAATGCGGTTAATTTTTTTAACATAGTTTTTTCTCCCTTACCCCAAATCGCTCCAATATCTCTCTTAAGCCTCTTTTTTCATTATAAACTTTAATGAATAAAAATTCAAGAAGAGAATGAAAAATTTGCTGATTTTTATACTAAAAAAGCTGAATTTGAACACTCTCAAATTCAGCTTTTAGGCTAATTTCCACATTCGATACTTATTTCGTTAAACACTGTCAAGTAGTCATTTATCGTCTTATTTTCTTTTTCCGCACCGGAAACGTCCATAATAGCCTCGCCGTTATGCATCATAACAGTTCTTGTGCCATGCTCAACCGCGTGACGAAGATTATGCGTTACCATAATGGTTGTTATGTTCTTTTCACGAACAATCTTATCCGTAAGCATCATAACCGTATCAGAAGATTTAGGGTCAAGCGCAGCTGTATGTTCGTCCAAAAGCAACAAATCAGGTCTGATCATAGTCGCCATAATAAGTGCAAGCGCCTGTCTTTGACCACCCGAAAGTGAGCCTGCAAGGGTTGAAAGTCTGTTTTCAAGTCCCATACCCAAAAGTTCAAGCTGTGAACGGTAAAAGTCTTTTCTCTGACGGTTGAGTCCAAACGAAAGTCCGAAATTCTTACCCTTATTATCTGCAATAGACAGGTTTTCCCATATAGTCATTGACGGACAGGTTCCCATTGCGGGATTTTGAAAAACTCTGCCTATTTTCTGAGCACGTTTAAAGTTTTTCAGCTTATTAAGCTCCTTACCGTCAAGCAAAACACTTCCGCTGTCAATCGGCATATCGCCCGAAATGACGTTTAACATAGTCGTTTTTCCCGAACCGTTTGAACCGATAACTCCGACAAAATCACCGTCGTTTACGGTTATGTTAAAATCCGAAAAAAGTACCTTTTCATCAATAGTTCCTTGATTAAAAGTTTTATAAATGTGAGAAAGTTCAAGCATTTTTCTTCACCCCAACTTTCTTCTTTTTAAGCAAAAATTCGTCTACGCAAAGTGTTGCAATAAACAAAATCGTTATCATAAGGTTTGTATCTTGCGAACGCAAACCTGCGGCAAGTGCGATTGAAATACAGGCCTTATAAATAATCATACCGAAAAGCACGCCTGTTGTAATTCTAAGGAATTTAATTTTCTTAAATATAGTCGAGCCGATAATAACAGCGGCAAGACCCATAACAACAGTACCCGTACCAGATGCAACGTTAAACGCTTTGCCGTATTGGCAGTACACCGCACCGGCAAGCGAAACAAGTCCGTTTGCAATCGCAAGACCGATAATTTTAATCGTTCCCGGATTTTGTGCAAGCGTGATTACAAGCCCCTCATTATCTCCGACACTTCTTAAAAGAAATCCCGACTTGGTACGCATATACCAATCAAGTGCAAACTTTGCGATAAGCGTAATCACAAGAATAACAACAAGTTTAGAGTACAATGCAAAGTGACCGTTTCCGAAAAGGAAAGCTGCCTGCGAGAAAATAGTCGTTGTATCCATACTTAGGAAATCCGACGCTTTTCCGACTATTCCGTAATTTATCGAATAAAGAGCCGTCATAGTAAGAATACCGCAAAGAAGATTGCGTATTCTGAGTTTTACGTTGAAAATTCCCGTAAACATACCGGCTATGCACCCTGCGGCAAATGCCGCAAGCAATGCAAGCCACGGATTAAGACCGTTATTAATCATCACAAAGCATATAGCTATTCCGAGAGGGAACGTACCGTCTACAGACAAATCGGGGAAATCAAGAATGGTATAGGTGATATACACACCCATAGCCATTATTCCATATATCAGTCCCTGCTCAAGTATTCCGACTATCAGTCCTTCAATCATGATTCAGACGGAGCGTTTTTGACCTCAGCTCTGTCTGTGATTGACTGCGGTATTGTTACTCCGATTTTTTCTGCGACGTCAGTGTTGATTGTAATTTTACTTTCTGTAAGAGTTTCGAAAGGGATATTCTTAACGTCCTCACCCTTTAGCACTCTTGCAGCCATAACGCCTGCTTTTTTACCAAGTTCAATGTAGTCGATACCGGCTGACGCGATACAGCCGTTTCCTACTTGTTCTTCTTCACTGCCGAATACAGGAATGTTTTTAGCAGTTGCCTTTTCAAGAAGTATAGGCAAGTTTTCAACAACTGTGTTGTCTGTCATATTTGAGATACAGTCAACTTCGCTTACCAAAAGGTCTACTGCCTGCGGAATTTCAGCGGCATTTGTAATACCCTTTTCAACAAGTTCAAAACCGTATTCGCCTACTTTTTGCTTGTATGTTTCTATTGTAGAAACAGAATTTGCTTCACTTGTTGTGTAAAGTATACCGATTTTCTTTGCGTCAGGCAACATTTCACGGATAAGCTTTAACTGTTCGTCAACAGGCAACATATCGCTTACACCTGTAATTCCGTCCATTGCCTGTGTATCGCTTTCTGCAAGCTTTGCGGCAACAGGGTCTGAAACTGCGTTAAAGATTACAGGAATTTTTGCTTCATAAGCCGCATTGTAGCAAGCCTGTGCAGACGGTGTTGCGATACCGCATACAAGGTCCATACCTTGTGAAACAAATTGCTGTGCGATTTGTGTATTTGTTGAGTCGTCGCCTTTTGCAGATGATTCTGTAATATCATACTTGATACCCTCTGAATCAAGTCCCTGCTTAAAGCCCTCACGGCAGTTATCAAGCGACGGATGGTCTGCGTATTGAAGCACACCGATTTTGTATGTATCTTTAGCATTTGTGTCTGTTGCTCCGTCAGTTCCACCGTTTTGTGTGCCTCCGCAACCTGCCAAAGAAACGGCACATAGTGCGGCTGTTAGTCCCATTGCAATAATCTTCTTTAAATTTTTCATTTTACATCTTCCTTTCTTTTTTGCAAGAAAAAACAGAAAAACCTCTCAGACAGATAAGTCCGAGAGGCATAAAAATCATATTAAAATATGCTCTGTCTGTTCTAATCTCATCTAATCTGTGTTATATTATACTAAACTTTACTGCCATTTGTCAATAGTAAAAACAAATTATCTGAAATTAAGCGTAGAAAGTCCGAGCGGTGTCGAATATTCAATCAACTTATTCTCTATTTGAGTCTTTCTGTCACCCTCAGCTATTGCCGGCTGATAGTCGTTATACTCATCATGACCCGAAATTGTTGCGGGAATAAGCGTCATATTATCGTCCTCCTGCATAACCCCGTCAACAAACGTAAATGTCTGTCTGTATATAACTGTGTCCTTGTCCGCCGGGTTATTGTTACCGCCGAAGCAGAAGTTACCTAAGCTGTACGCTATATATTTACCGTTGTATTTTTCAATACCCTGCAAAACGTGAGGGTGTGTTCCCAAAACAAGGTCTGCACCTGCGTCAATCGCCTTGTGTGCAAGCTCTGTTTGTGTATCGTTCGGAGCGGTAGCCTTTTCTTCGCCCCAGTGAATACTTACTATAACAAGCTGTGCACCAAGACTTTTAACCGAACCGATGACATTTTCAAGTTTTGCCACCTCTGTTTCGTCAAGTGCGTCAATTCCGACAAGTCCGACCGATATTCCGTTTACATCTCTTATCGCGGTATTCGTACCTATAAAATTGGAGATACCGGCCTCATTCAAATATTTTATCGTGTCCGAAAGACTTACGTCACCGTAATCGGCACTGTGGTTATTTGCAAGGTTTGCCGCCTCAACACTTGACGATGTAAGTATCTGCACATATTCAGGCTTACCCCTGAAAGCAAACTGCTTATCCTGTCTTGTTCCTTGATTTGACAAAGTACCCTCAAAATTTACGATAGTTAAATCGTCCTCCGAAAATATCGGTGAAACATTTTTAAAGAAATATGAATAATCGCCGTTTAAAGACTCGGCAACCGATTTAAAGCTGCCGTTTGGGTCTGCGTTTATGTCAGTTGCCAACGTACAGTCGCCGACAGCCGTCATTGTGACCGTCTGTGCGGTAGGCGTATATTCTTTTTCAGCCTTTTTTTCTGCACGTTTATTAGATGTAAATGCAAGAACGGTGGCAGATATGAAAAGAATCACCGCCAAGCATATAGTTACCTTTCGTATACTCATTTATAATCTCCCAAATTATTTTAATCAATAGTTTAATTTTATTCTAATGCAACTGTTTTGTCAATATAAAATTTAACCGTTTGGTTTAACAATCTTTTTAATTTTTTGTTTTAATGTTAAATAAGCAAGTTTTGCTTTTGACGTTTGCTTTGCTACATCTGCGTTTGCATGAGCATTTATCATTTCGGTAAATTTTTGTGCCATCAAGTAATACACACGTTTTTTATAATGGTTTACACTGTCGTTAAAATCATCATCGGACGTTATATATTCATTCACGTCAAACAACGTCACGTTTTTGCAGCCGTCAAATTCTTTCCGTACCGCCGCATTATATTCCTTGTGGTCATTGTGCCTGTTCACCCAAGCCTCCAGCTTATTATCCTTGTACTCACGTTCGCAGCCAAGCAAAATAACAAGTTCCGTATCGGTTTTGATATGCTCATAGATAAACCGCAGATTTTCCGCCGTCTGCTTCGGTGTAAGTCTGCCCAAGAACTCATATTCTCCCGCAATCTTCTGCAAATCCTTTTCTTTAAAATCACAATTTGCGGTATAAACTTCTTTATTAATATACTTTTTCCACATAGCCTTGTCGGTAAGCGGATAAATATACTCACCAAACGCAAAAACAGCACCGTTGTTTTTATTTCGATACACGCCGAGATTAGCGTCAGTCAAAATACTTATAAAAATCATTCCGTACTTATTTTTATAAATGCTGTCCGAGTACATTTGGCTGTCGCATATAGGAAGTTTACAAATTTCGGCTGTTTCTTCGCCTGTAATCGAATAGGCATTTACAATTTGCGAAGTATGGTTCATACCCTCAATCGCAACACCGAGCGACTGTTTTTCGCGGCTCACATACGTGAACTCACACTCGAATATATCCTCATTTTTTATGAACGAAAATATTTGATTTAAGTCGCAAGGCCCTTTTATAAGCACCTTAAAACCGGTATTTTTTATGTCCTCAAATTCATTATCCGTCTTTACGTTATCTTGATTTATCCACGTTACAGTCGGCTCGTTTTTACCGATTTTAACCGACACGTCACCTACAACATCAAGTTCCGGACAACCGATTTTTTCATATGTATATTGCTCAATCCCCATACCAAGCGTACGGCACGAAAACAAAAAATGCACAAGTGCATTATCCTTTACGGCATAAAAGCCGACAATTCCGTATTCACCGTACTTGTCATACGCCGTTATATATTCACATTTCGCATTTTTATCTTCAAACAACGCTTTAAGTTCGTCTTTTGTTGAGCGCACTTTCGTAAAATTAAGCTGATTTGCACGAAATATAAGCTCATGCAATCTGTCAATGTGTTCCGCACAATCCGAATGAAAATCAACGTGGATATTGCTCTGTCGCAAAAATTCTTCATTTGAACCGATACTCTTTTTAATCTTATTTTTCTTTTCAAGCACCTTGTAACTTTCAAGACGTGATAATTTTTCGTCATTCTTATCAAGCATTGAAACCGCCGCATAAAGTTCACCGATTTTATCGGGCAGCATTGTCATAATATCGGGGCAGAAAAACTTTGCCTCCTCCAAATTCAGCTTATTATCGTCAATAAAAAGTACATTGCAAGGTCTTAAATTCATACTTTCCACAGTATCTTTAATCCTCTGACCTTTCGGCTCCCAGTTAATCGAATTGAACACAAAATACTTATCCAAATCCCATTCTTTCAGCTTATCGATACACGGCTTTTCATCATTTTTGGAACAAATCGAATTGACAATTCCTTTTTTTGAGGATAACAAAACAAGGTCGCAAGCCTGCTTAACAGGTGCGACCTTTTGTTCTGAAATAGTACCGTTCCAAAAGGTTTCGTCAAGGTCCCATATAATCAATTTGATTTTAGATGCGTCCATAACAAATTCCCCCTTGGGTTCATTTTAATTATTTCAATATAATATCTTCTCTTGAAGGACCGTTAGAAACAATCTTAATAGGCACTTCAAGTTCTTTTTCAACAAATTCGATGTACTTACGGCAATTTTCCGGTAAGTCCTCATATTTCTTGATACCTCTGATGTCAGATTTCCAACCCGGAAGAACTTTCAAAACAGGCTTTGCTCTTTCAAGCTTGTTTGTTGTAGGGAAATCTCTGATAACTTCACCGTCAACTTCATATCCCACACATACAGGAATTTCATCAAGATAACCAAGTACGTCAAGTACAGTAAATGCAACTTGAGTTGTACCCTGTACACGACAGCCGTAACGTGACGCAACACAGTCGAACCAACCCATACGTCTCGGTCTGCCTGTTGTAGCACCGAATTCACCGCCGTCACCGCCGCGTCTTCTAAGTTCATCTGCCTCTTCGCCAAATATTTCCGAAACAAATGCACCTGCACCAACTGCTGATGAATATGCTTTTACAACTGTAATTATGTCTGTAATTTCATACGGAGGAATACCTGCACCAACCGCACCGTAACCGGCAAGAGTAGATGAAGAAGTTGTCATCGGATAAATACCGAAATCAGGATCTTTCAGTGAGCCAAGCTGACCTTCCAAAAGAATTTTCTTACCCTCTTTGATTGCGTTGTGCATAAATGCAACCGAATCAATCACATACGGCCTAATCATATCGGCATATTCCATAAGTGTATTGAAAAGCTCGTCTGCGTCCAATAGCGGTTTATGATAGATATGTTCAAGCATAAGATTTTTTACTTCGATTACGTTCTTAATCTTTTCCTTTAGTCTTTCAGGCTCGAAAAGTTCCCAAACCTGAAAACCGATTTTTGAAAATTTATCTGAGAAGAACGGTGCTATACCTGACTTTGTAGAACCGAACTGACGGTCTGAAAGTCTTTCTTCTTCGTACTGGTCAAACAACTTGTGATAAGGCATAAGAACCTGTGTTCTTTCTGACACAACAATGTTCGGCTTCGGAACACCACGTTTTACGACCTCGTCAATTTCCTTTATAAGTTCAGGAATATCAAGTGCAACACCGTTTCCGATCATATTTGTTACATTCTGATTGAATGAACCTGACGGAAGAAGATGCAATGCAAATTTTCCGTATTCGTTTATAATAGTGTGACCTGCGTTTGCACCGCCCTGAAATCTGATTACGATGTCACTGTCAGCAGCAAGCATATCTGTAATCTTGCCCTTACCTTCATCGCCCCAGTTTGCACCAACTATTGCTTTTACCATGTATTTGTCCTCCTATGCTAACCAAGCGTTTGCCTGATTTTTAATTTCATAACTTATTTTTCAATTACAAGCTCAATGCGTGTTGTTTTACCGGAAATTGTTGTTTTCGCCTCTTGAGCGCTCCATGTATAATCTGTGCCTTGGAATGCTCCGCCGAATCTGTCAACTTCACTGCCGTTTTCATCAAGGCACCTAAATTCAACCACAACCAAACCACGACCTTCAAGATATGTTTGAAGTGTGTATGTTATATCATAGTTGCCGTCCGAATTTTTTACCGCGTCAAGAATTTTAAATTCTTTCATATAACTTGCATACTGCTCATTATCGACGTTATATTCGATTGTATTAACTGAATTGACAGGCGTTTCTGTCGGTGACGGTGTCGGCACGTCAGTATCTGTATTATTGTCAGAATTGCTTTCAATAATAACAGTTCGACTTTCGCCGTTCCACTCTACCTTACAGCCAAAGCACTCCGAAACCGCACGAACAGGAACAAGCGTACGCCCGTCTATAATCATCGGCGGTACATCAAGTTCAATATCGTTTGATGTCGGCAAGTTCGCCTCAACCGACTCCTTATGAATTGTCTTGTCACCCACACGCATACTGATATAAAACAAATCAGTATCCGAACGTCTTGTGTTGATAGTCTGAGTTTCCTCTTCCCACTCAACATCCGCGCCCAATGCCTCGAATATCACACGCATAGGCACAAGTGTGCGTTCGTCTATAATTTGTGGCTGAACGTCAAATTCAAGCGTTTTGCCGTCAAGTATCACTTTAATATTATCCTCGCAGTGTACGGTCACAAACGACATCGCAGCCATACAAACCGCAACAAGGCAAAATATAATTTTCTTCATATAATTACCTCTAAATTTATATTTCAAATAAATCAGACGTTAATTTCAACTTCAATACCAAGTAAATCCTTGTTCTTTTCAAGAACAGGCTCAACGTAATCCTTTAAGAAATCTTCAACCTGCTGCGGAGCACGTCCGACAAAATTTTCAGGTTTCATAACAGCATTAATTTCTTCCAAAGTCAAACCGAATGCAGGATCACCGGCGATAAGTTCGGCAAGGTTGTTTTCCTTACCCTCCATTTTAACAGTCTTTCCCGCCTCCATAGAATATACTCTGATTTTTTCGTGTAAATCCTGTCTGTCGCCGCCTTTTTTAACGGCGTCCATCATAATATTTTCAGTAGCCATAAACGGAATTTCACGCATAAACTGCTGATTGATTACTTTATCATATACCACAAGTCCGTCAACAACGTTGATGTACAAGCTGAGAATAGCATCTACTGCAAGAAAAGCCTCAGGAACTGAAATTCGCTTATTTGCACTGTCATCAAGTGTTCTTTCAAACCATTGTGTTGATGCAGTGATTGCCGGATTAAGTGCGTCTACTATTACATATCTTGCAAGAGAGCCGATTCTTTCACTTCTCATAGGGTTTCTCTTATAAGCCATTGCCGATGAACCGATTTGCGACTTTTCAAACGGTTCTTCAATCTGCTTTAAGTGTTGAAGAAGTCTGATGTCGTTTGAGAACTTGTACGCACTCTGTGCGATAAGGCTCAATGTATTAAGCATTTGAGAGTCAAGTTTTCTCGGATATGTCTGACCGCTTACAGGGAATGATTCTTCATAACCCATTTTTTCGGCAATCTTCTTGTCAAGCATTTTACATTTTTCATGGTCACCCTCAAAAAGTTCAAGGAAACTTGCCTGTGTACCCGTTGTACCCTTACAGCCCAAAAGCTTTGCCTTTGAAAGCTGATAATCAACGTCCTCAAGGTCCATAAGCAAATCTTCAAGCCACAATGACGCACGCTTACCTACTGTTGTAGGCTGTGCCGGCTGAAAATGAGTAAATGCCAATGTCGGCAAATCCTTATATTCCTTTGCAAACTTTGCAAGCTCTCCGATAAGACATACAAGCTTTTTCTTAACAAGCTGCATAGCCTCTGTCATTATGATAATATCAGTGTTGTCACCGACATAACAACTTGTTGCACCCAAGTGAATAATAGGCTTTGCGTCCGGGCACTGTACGCCATATGCGTAAACGTGCGACATTACATCGTGACGAACTTCCTTTTCACGAGCCTTTGCAACATCATAATTAATATCGTAAATATGCTCTTTCATTTGAGCAATCTGTTTGTCTGTTATATCAAGTCCAAGTTCTTTTTCACTTTCGGCAAGTGCAATCCAAAGTTTTCTCCAAGTTGAGAATTTCTTGTCCGGAGAAAAAATGTACTGCATTTCCTTTGACGCGTAACGTGAGTTTAACGGACTTTCGTAAGTATTTGTTGCCATTTCATTTACTCCTCTAAATTTTTTATAAGACCGAAGAAAATCGCTTTGATTGCCACTTTGCAGTCGACGGTGCCGTACATATGCACTGCCCTCGGCAAAAAGCGGTGAGCCGGGCAATTTAATTCGGTCTACACTTAATTATAGTCCAAGACGTTTAAATACCTCTGCATATGCCTCTTCAACATTGCCCATATCACGTCTGAAACGGTCTTTGTCAAGCTTCTCATGTGT
>ERZ773138.2856-NODE-2856-length-12132-cov-6.757556_pt1 | contig 12132 bp, 10 predicted proteins | sample MGYA00511114_ERZ773138 | MGnify/ENA primary metagenome ERZ773138 (study PRJEB29015, sample SAMEA2737805) | human gut metagenome | biome: human gut; feature: human-associated habitat; material: faeces | place: China | collected 2012 ...
TGTTCATCCTGCTTATAATTATATCCATGCAAATTATAAATTCAAGTACTGACAATTATGACAGGTACTATCTTAGGAGAAAGTAAATGATACAGAACTATATTGAGAACGCCAATTTCGAGTATACTGGCTTTGCCTACACATTGTCGCTGATGAAGTCGATCCGGAACTTCTGGCAAAAGTATTGGCAAATCCAGAGATGCAGGCGTTGCTCAATTCGCTGGCAAAGACGATGAAGTAATAAATTCTATATCCAAATGAGTATATTTATTGTGCATATGGAGAATTTATCTCCATCAAATCTATTGAAATCTCCATCATTTAGCATTAAAATGATGGAGATAAATTCAAAATGAAGGAGATTTCAATGAAAAATTTTGATTATATTACAAATCCTGCGAAGTTGCTGACACCTGAAATTGTTCAGATGGTTGGCAGCATTCATGAGCATAAAGGTAAACAGGAATTATTTCTGGAAGCAAACATAGATGAACTGAAAACACTTCTGGAAGTTGCTTTAATTCAAAGTACGGGAGCATCTAACCGAATTGAAGGTATATTTACAAGTGATAAACGTTTGGAAGAACTGGTAAGTCAGAAAGCAGAGCCACGTAATCGGTCTGAACAGGAAATTGCCGGCTACCGTGAAGTACTGGCTACGATTCACGAAAGTTATGAATATATCACTCCAAGACCAGACATTATTTTACAGTTACATCGTGATTTATATTCTTATTCCCAAGGAAACATCGGTGTTACCTATAAGAATTCAGACAATGTAATTGCAGAAACCGATGCCGAGGGACACCAGAAAGCTCGTTTTATTCCAGTTCCAGCTTTTCAGGCTGCAGAAACAATAGACGAACTTTGCGCTCATTTTCTTGAAGCATGGGAAGCAAATCTCATTGATAAACTGATCTTAATTCCCATGTTCATTCTAGATTTTCTGTGTATTCATCCTTTCAATGATGGAAATGGTAGAATGAGCCGTCTGTTGACTTTATTGTTGTTCTATAAGGCTGGATATATCGTTGGAAAGTATGTCGGCATGGAAATGCTGATTGAAAAAACGAAAGAAACATATTATGAAGCTCTTCAAGCAAGTTCTGTCGGTTGGCATGAGGATGAAAACAGTTATGAGCCTTTTGTTAAGTATTATTTAGGTATTATGCTGAAAGTATACAATGAATTTGAAAACCATGTAGAACATTTGAAGTATCATAATCTTTCCAAGCCGGATAGAATTAAGGCGGTGATTGATAATAAGGTTGGTAAGATAACGAAGAAGGAAATTATGGAACTATGCCCTGACATAAGTAAGGTTACCGTTGAAAGAACACTGACGGATTTAGTTAAAAGTGGGTATATCGCAAAGGTCGGTGCAGGTCCATCCACCGGTTATGTCCGTATTTGAAAAATTATTTTCAAATAAATTACTTGTTTTGCTTTTAATTTCGATAAGAAGCATGTTCTTCTTTTACGGCCTGTAATTCGTCAGGATGCGATGCTAAATGAATGATAGCATTCCCCATAACGAGAGCTCCTGTTTTCATTCCATTTTCACCAAATAATTCGCTCATTTATTTCGCAAGCACCCATTCCAAGCAAAATGAAAATCTTTAAACTTTGGTTTCAACAGTTGTAATACGTAAGAATCTTCCATAATCTGTATCCTCTCTTAATCCCTAAGATCACAAGCACTTTCCAGTCATGCTTACTTTTGCTGTTGCTCACTCAGCAATAGTTAGTTTAACCGTTTTCCTTATTCTATCGCAGTATCGTGTTATTCTTCCATCAGTTTTCAAACCAAGTATTAATATGAAAATAGATCATACGCTCTCTTTTTTTGCAATATTTTATTATCTTGCGAATTTATCATTGTAACGAATATGCATATCTTCCCAATCCATGAACAATACATAAAATACTTTCCCGTATTGCGGGCTCTCTACAATTCTTCCATGATCAAGAACAGAAAAATAAGTTCCGTCAGCTTTTCGAAGATGAAAGTGAATATAGTCATTTTCATTGCCGTTGTCAATCTGTTCCCAGATACTTGATTCTATCTGTTGCTGTTCATCTTCACGAATCAAGTTGCGAAAACTTTTCTCAGTAAGTCTGAACAGTTCATCTATATCTTTATATCCGGACATATGAAGAAATTCATCATTTGCAAAAAATAGTTCATCATCTTCTTTGTCAGCTCTGTATATGATGAATGCACCTGGAAGATGTTCAGAGATATCCTTGAATGCGAATCCAAGTTGTTTGCGGGCACCTGACCGAAGTCCTTCTCTGTAGACCATACATCCATTTTTTCCATGAAGCTTTATTTCATAAAGAGCGGCATCTGCGCAGCGCATGAGTTGTGAACGATTGGATGCAAATGTTGGATATTCTGCATATCCTAGAGAAATATAAAATGCATGTTCCTTACCATGGTATGAGAATGATTTAGGAAGTTTGGTGAATTTCTGCAGCTGTATATCTGCTTCTGCAAAGGTACAATTTGGTAAAAGAATGCAGAATTCGTCACCACCATTTCTTCCAAGTAATGCATCGGATGGGAAAAAAGTCTTCATGCTGTCTGCAAGATTCTTTAGTGCCCTGTCTCCGTAATTATGTCCATAGATATCATTAATAAACTTGAAATCATCGATATCAAGGAGCGCAGCCACAAAATGTGCTTTTGGATTTTTTTGAATCATTTTTTCTGCAAATTCATCAAATCCATAGCGGTTATAAATATTTGTAAGAGAATCTGTGTGCGCCAGTATCTGAAACTTTTTCTTATGTTCTTTTGCTACTAACCATACTCTGGTAAGAACTGACAGGAGAAGGCTTATTGTAAGAAACATTCCGATGATGATTATCAGTAATGTGGCATTTCTCCATCCACTTTTAGGAGTTACTTCAAATTTCCAGTTTTCATCTCCTATTGTAAATGTATAAGAAACAGGACGATTTATTTGCCCATCTGATTGATAAACCACTTTATAAGTATCACTCCATGGAGCGTCTGTTTTTGAAATTTTGTATTCGTATCCAAAATTTGAAAGTGCACTGATTGAATCTGAAAAAATATCCGGAACACGCAGGATAACAATAGTAAATCCCCAGAAATACTCATGTCCGTTTTTATCTTTCAGGTATACGGGATTGCGGACTGCAATTCCATATCCTCCCTGTTTTAATTTGAAGGGGCCCTGCGTAATGATTGTATGGTTGTCTCTTGCGTAACAGGAAATTTTTCCGCGGTCTTTATCATGGATCAAATCAATCTTACCTGCCTCCTTTTCATTAGCCGGATAAATATCTGTAACAACACCATTAGGAGCGAGCTGTACACTTTCAATAGAATCAGACATAAGATTTCCTGCAATTGTTTCAAACTGATGGATTTCGCCATCTTCACTTATTAAGATTTGCTTCAAGGTATCTGTGATCTCAATTCCATTTGTAATTTCATTCTTTATTCGTTCGCCATAGGTGGCTACGTTTAATTGTGCTGTTATGTGTCTCTGCTCTTTTTCGTGGGCGTCTGTTTTGTATACAATCAAACTAACAAGGCATATGCCCAGTAAAAAAATGATAAGAGGCACAAGTGTTTTCTTTTTCACTTGGTTCACCTCATTTTGTCCATGGGAATTATTATAATAAAGCATTATATCACAGAAGTTGAAAAACAGAATAAGTTTTATGAAAAACGGACTGTGCATAATCCTTATACATGAAATGAAAGAAATCCTTGCTGATGAAGTCGATCCAAAAGACAAAAGAAACATATTATGAACCCCTCAAACCATTATCAATGAAACGAATCAAAAGCTCTGTTCTTTCATGAGTGAAAGTCTGTATACACGTCTGCCGGTTTCTTCATAATGCTGATCCAGAAGATCACAGGTTGTCTGGAGATCGTTAATCCGGATGGCCTCCAACAGACATTGGTGTGTCCATACTGCAGCGCTTCCGTTATAAGAGGTATTTTGATCCGGTGTGTTTGGTTCTAAGCATTTGGCATTCTGAAGCGTTTCAGCATCTCCGCTTAACTGTCCAAAGCGATTAGCATTTTGAACCGAGAGGAACATGGCACCATTCAGTGGACTCAGCAGCTCCCACATTTTGGTCAGTCGGTTAAGCTGGGCAGAACGAATGATCTGCAGGTGGAATGTCTCATCTGCACGAACAGCCTTCATAGTATTGCCTTCGAGAATAGCCTTTCGAAATTCTTCAATACTGGCTTCCATTATCATGAGACTATAGTCACTAAGAAGGCAGTTACTTTTTTGGATTGCCAGTTTTTCAAGGCTGCCGCGCAGAAAAAAGACTTCATAAGCGTCTTGTGGAGAAAGCAGTGCGACTGTACATCCTTTGTTAGGACAGTAATCGACTAAACCTTCGACGGCAAGCTGTCGGAGTGCTTCGCGCACAGGACCTCGGCTGAGTCCGAATTTCCGGGCAATTTCAGCCTCTACCAGTTTTTCTTGAGGCTGAAGGATTCCATTGATGATCTGCTCCCGCAGAGATTCAAGAACAATTTCTGATGTAGTAGTATTTGATATTTTTCGTTGTTTCTGCATATTTACCTCATAAAATTTTCAGAATAAGTATCCGTTTTCAATAGGTACGCTTGGTTCATAGTAGAACATACCGCCAATTTTTCGCATGTTTCATTTCCTTACTCATTAATAGAAAAGATTACACGGATGTCTTTTGTCCGTTAGCAAAAAACTTATTATAATTATAGTGGATTGTTAGCAAAAACGAAAGCACTATTTTCCCGCTGTTAACATTAAGTTGAAATTGTTGACAATCATATTTGCATGGACTATACTTGGGTTATCAAGAGTAGCTCAAAAATTCTGCATTGTCATAAAAAAATCCTAAAGGGGAATAGGAAGCAACGCAGTAATTGATGGATGTCGGACTGTCTGGTTTCCGAATAGTCCGATTTTCAGCAGAGAAGAATAATTATTATAGGAAGGAGAGAAATTATGAGACTTACAAATTTGACTTGGCCGAAAGCTCAAGAATATTTTGAAAAAAACGATATGGTACTTATTTCTATCGGCAGTATTGAGTGTCACGGCCGTCATATGCCGCTTGGAACCGACACACTGATTCCGGAGCATTTGTTGGAGAAAATCGAGAAAAAGAGTGATGTTTTGATTGCTCCGACCATTCCATATGGTTCCTGCCAGTGTTTAGCTCCATATCCGGGTACAATTGATATTGACAATGAGGTACTCTATCAGTTTTGTCGCCAGATTTTTCTGAGTCTGTATCGTCACGGCGCAAGAAAATTCGTTTTCCTGAACGGACATGGCGGAAACATCAAGATGATTGAACGCCTTGGCATGGAATTCGAAGATAAGGGCTGTCTGGTGGCTATGCTTAATTGGTGGCTGATGGCATGGGATATGAACCCGGCGTGGAAAGGCGGCCACGGCGGTGGTGAGGAAACAGCTGCGATTCTTGGAATCGATCCGTCTTTAGTTGATAAGAGTGAGATAGGTGGTGAACTCCAGTTTAAGCACCTGTCTGATAATCTGAAGACAACCGGTTTCCGTTCTGTTGAGTTCAAGGGAGTTAACGTTGATATTATTCGCAATACTCCGCATGTAACAGACAACGGCTGGATCGGACCGGATCATCCGAGTACCGCTACAGAAGAGTGGGGCAAGGAAATGCTTGAGACTACAGCAAACTATATTGTTGATTTCATGGAAGAATTCAAGAAAGTAAAACTTTCATAAAGAGGTGTCATAATGGATAAAAAAACAACATTGGAAATGATTGCAGCAATTTCAAATGCAAACGGTACATCCGGTTTCGAAGATGAAGTGGTTGCAGCGATTCGTCCTTACGCAGAAGGACTCGGAGAAATTACAGAAGATCGCATGCGCAACCTGTATATCCGCCGTAAAGAAAATAACGGCAAACGTCCGGTTGTTCAGCTTGACGCACATAGTGATGAGGTTGGTTTTATGGTGCAGGCTATCTGCCCGAACGGAACTCTCCGCATCATTCAGATCGGAGGTTGGGTTAACCACAATATTCCGGCTCATAAAGTCTTGGTTCGCAACCGGTTCGGAGAATATATTCCGGGGCTTACTGCCAGCAAGCCTCCGCATTTCATGACAGAGCAGGAGCGTAAAGCACCTCTGGATATGAAAGATATCACGGTAGATGTTGGCGCTGTTTCTAAAGAAGAGGCGGTTGAAAAATTCGGCATTCGTATCGGTGAACCCGTAGTGCCGGATGTGACATTTACATATTCAGAAACCACAGATCTGATGGTTGGCAAGAGCTTTGACTGCCGTCTGGGATGTGCGGCAATTCTTAAGACTATGCATACCCTGGCTGGTCAGGAGCTGAATGTGGATATTGTTGGCGCTTGTGCAGCACAGGAAGAAGTTGGTGTACGCGGTGCCACTGTAACAGCACAGGTAATTAAGCCGGATATCGCAATTGTTTTTGAAGGCTGTCCGGCAGATGATACCTGCGTTGAGTCGTATATGGTTCAGACAGCTATCAAGCGAGGACCGATGCTGCGTCACATTGATGCCCGTATGATCACCAATCCACATTATCAAAGATATGCGCTTGATTTAGCAGAAAAACTTGGCATCCCGGTTCAGGATGCAGTTCGTAGTGCCGGTTCAACCAACGGTGCAGCTATACATCTGACTGAAAAAGCGGTTCCGGTTATCGTTATCGGAGTTCCGGTTCGCTATGCACATACACATTACGGAATTTCAGCTTATAGCGACTTTGATAACGCTGTTAAGCTGGCATGCGAAATTCTTAAAAGACTTGACGAAGAGCAGGTTATGAGTTTTTAAATACAATACATAAAAGAAACAAAGCATTTTCGAGACATACTAACAGAGAATTGTATTGCTACGCTTGAATGTTACCTAAATCATAAACAAAGCATTCGGAAAACCTCAGAGCTAGCAGAAGGTTAAACATGGAATCCTGATAAATAGGAATACACCAAAAAAAATAGGGGCTGCCGCACTAATGCGACAGCCTCATTTAGCATACATCTTCAGTAAATGAATTATTCCTGATCAAGTATGGACTGAATTTGTTTCATTAATTGCTCGTAGTTTGATTGATCATCGATTCCGCCCATGAAAGGTTCGCCAACGATATTTCCGTCTTTATCTACGAGAACTGTTGTCGGGAATGCCATAATGTTTCCTGCATATTTTCCAACTGTTGAATCGGAGTCGAAAGTCAGGTTTTTGTAGGAAGCTCCCTTGGCCTTCAAGATTTCTTTCGCTTCTTTGATACCATCCTGATTATCATCTAATGTATCTGTATTGATACCAACAACTTCACCGCCCATTTTCTTAATTGTATCATTTAATTCATTCAGTTTAGAAAGTTCTTCAACGCAAGGCTTGCATCCACTGAACCAGAAGTTTACAACCGTAACTTTATTTTTGGTGAAAAGGCTTTCATCTACATCGTTACCATCCAGGTCTTTCCCTTTGAAACCGTGAAACACACCTGTAGAGTCATCTGTGCCGGAGGAACTACTGCCGGAAGAACCAGCTGCGGCAATTTCTTTTTCAAGTTTTGCAATTTCTTCTTCAATACCGCGGATCGTTTCAATGTCTTTACTCAGAGTAGCATATTCTTCTTCGGAGAAAGAATCTTTGTTTGATTCTATTATATTTGCAAGAAAGTCCGCATAGTTTTCATTCTTGGTATCATCGTCAATGTTCTTGCTCATAAAGCCAAATGCTTTGTCCCACACATCTTTGTGATCTGCAAAGATCTGGTTTTCCTGTTGGTAAAGGTCATTCAGCTTTTCATTCAGATCACCCGAACTGCTTGAATCTGTTGTGGAAGTATCTTCCTGCTTTGAGCTTTCAGTTGTTGCGGAACCGGATGAAGTTTTGCAACCTGTGAATGCAAAAAGAATGAAAACGGCAAGAGATGCCGCAATTACTTTTTTTAATTTCATTGAGTTTGTTCTACTTGTTTTGTTTTTCATGATTTTTAATCTCCTTTTGAATATCATTTGATTCATTTTTGCTTATTTATTGTCAGCCTGTTTCTTGTTTGAAAATCCGTAATGATAGCAGATCGCATTTGTCGGACAGGCTTTCATACATGCTCCACATCGGATACATTCCGGGTGATCCGGTGTGTCTACTACATTTACATCCATTTTGCAGGCATGGCTGCATTTTTGACAGTTAACACATTTTTCAGGATCCACCTTAATCTTAAGTAATGATATTTTGTTAAACAGCGAGTAAATGGCACCAAGCGGGCAAATCCACTTACAGAATGGGCGGTAAAACAAAATGCTTAAGATGATTACAAGTACAAGGATTGTAAACTTAAACGTAAATAAATGTCCGAGTGCCGCGCGGATTCCCGAATTAACAAGTGCCAGTGGAATTGCACCTTCAAGTACGCCTTGTGGACATATGTATTTGCAGAAGAATGGATCGCCCATCCCCAGCGAATTAGTCACAAATGCCGGAAGCAGTATAACAAAAACGACCAGAACCGCGTATTTCAGATACCGCAGGGGTTTTAGTTTTGCAGTAGACAGTTTCTTACCCGGAATTTTATGCAACAGATCCTGAAACCATCCAAACGGACAGAGAAAACCGCAGATAAATCGTCCTAACAGAACTCCCAGCAAGATAAAGAATCCGGTGATGTAGTAGGTGAACTTGAATTTTGATGAACCGACTACAGCCTGGAAAGCTCCAATCGGACAGGCACCTGTGGCAGCCGGGCAAGAGTAGCAGTTCAGTCCGGGTACACATATTGTTTTTACCTTTCCCTGATAAATTTTCCCTTTAAACAGATTCGGAATATGAAGATTGGTCAGCAGTGTTGCAGCTGCCTGAAACCATCCGCGGAAACGAACCAGGAAGTTCTTGTTTGATTTTAATTTCTTATCCAATTCCGACACACTCCATACATAATTTTATTGCCTTACTGAGTACAGTTGTAGCTTCTCCACGGTAAATCCCGACAAGGAAAAATACAAGACCGGCTGCAAGTAAAAAAATTTGTGTTGCTTTTTCTGATTTCATTAAGATACCACTTGTTACTGTAAATAGTAACTGCTCCTTTCAATGTTATTGCTCAAAGTCGGCTTATTGACCGTTCAGTGACTACATTATATAATATGGGATGTAAATTTCCTGTTAAGAAAATGGAGAAAAGTAAATTGAGATTATTAGTTGTTGAAGATGAAAAGAAATTATGTGATATGATCGCGAAAAGTCTGCATCTGGCAGGTTATGAGGTGGACATGTGTAATGACGGAGAGCAGGCACTGGAGATGATCTATGCGGAACTGTATGACCTGATCGTGCTTGATCTTAACCTGCCCGGGGTGGATGGGATGGAGATCCTTCGGGAACTTCGCAAAGAAAATGAAGAGACAAAAGTATTGATCCTGTCTGCGAGAAGTCAGATCGCAGATAAAGTTGAAGGATTGGATTCCGGTGCAAATGATTATATGGAAAAACCATTTCACCTGCAGGAGCTGGAAGCGCGCGTGAGAAGCCTGACAAGAAGAAAATTTATACAAAAAAATATCTGTCTGGAATGCGGAAAACTACGATTTGATACGAGAGAAAGGGTTGCATATGCAGACGATAACCCGGTTGCGTTGACGAGAAAAGAAAATGGGATTTTAGAATATCTCCTTTTAAATCAGGGAAGACCGGTCAGTCAGGAAGAACTGATCGAGCATGTCTGGGATTCTTCTGTGGATAGTTTTAGCGGTTCCATCCGAGTGCATATGTCTTCTTTGAGAAAAAAACTGAAAGCAGGACTCGGATATGATCCAATCGTGAACAAAATCGGTGAGGGCTATAAGATAGGGGGAAATAGCAAAGCATGAAGAAAATATCACTCCAGTGGAAATTAACACTTCTTACAACCGTGTTGATCACCATATTATGCGGATGTCTTACCTTTTTCTTATATAAAAACGGAGTCTATTATTTCGATACGCTTCAGGAGTCTATCACGGATCAGGGCACCGAGCCGGAATCGGTGTACATTGATATTCCGGATAATGAGTGGGATGACTTTGTGTCACAGTTTTCCATGAAGGTTTATAACTCCAAATCAGATTATAGAAGCAGAAGCCTTCTGATTACTGCTATTGTAGCGCTGTTTGGCGGCGCAGCGACTTATTTTATCAGTGGACGGGCATTGAAACCACTCAGGAAATTTTCAGAGACAGTGGAAAAAGTTCAGGCACAGAATCTGAAAGATTATACGATCGAAGAGAATAAGATTGCAGAGCTGGACAGACTTCGCATATCTTACAATAAGATGCTTATACGGCTTTCAGAATCATTCGAGACGCAGCGCCGGTTTACGGGAAATGCAGCACATGAGTTACGTACTCCACTGGCTTTAATCCAGGCACAACTGGATCTATACCATACAACAGAACATCCGGAGAGTACCGCAGTGGCAGAAGAGACAATTCAGATGGTAACGGAGCAGAATGAACGTCTTAGCAAGTTGGTCCGAACGCTTTTGGATATGAGCGAATTACAGACCGTATCGCGAAATGACAGAATTGAGCTCCATAGTCTGATCGAGGAAGTGCTGACAGATCTGGAACCGCTGGCACAGGAAAAAAAGGTTGAACTGATACAGAAGTCACAGGGAGCAGGAGCAAAGGCTGATGAAGAATTGTTTTTGACAGGGAGTGATATTCTGATTTACAGAATGCTATATAATCTTGTGGAAAATGCGATTAAATATAATCGGGAAAATGGATCCGTTACGGTATCGGCAATAAGGAAGAAGAACGAAGTTGTTCTGACGGTTTCGGATACAGGAAATGGAATTGATGAAGCATTCAGGGAGCAGATCTTCGAACCGTTCTTCCGTGTAGATAAGTCAAGAAGCCGGGAACTCGGAGGTGTGGGGCTTGGCCTTGCGATGGTGCGGGAAGTTGTGCGGGTTCATGACGGAACGATTGAAGTTTATACAAATAAGCATAGCGGAACGACATTTGAAGTGAAAATGGGTATAGGGGCAGACTTTGAAAAAGCAGTATAATCGAAAAACAATTCGCAAATCGATCATACTGATGTTTATCGCTTCCACCTGCCAGAACATGGAGAATCCGTCTTACAATTCACTTACCGTATCAAAAATAAACTAAGGATTATTATTTTTGATACGGTTTAAATTATTTCAGACAGACATCCATAAAATCCTGCACTACCGCCGTCGGCTTCCGCCCCTTCTGCCAGATCAGAAGGATCTTCGTCACCAGATCCGGTTCATCAAGCACCTGACAAGCCAGCCCTTCGCAAAGCGGCTCCATGGACTGCGGGAAGATCGCCGTGGCAAGCCCTTCCTTCACCCAGAGGGTAGCGCCCCTGGCATCATCACACAGGCAGAACACCTCCGGAACCAGATTCTGCGCGTGAAATGCATCCATAATCAGCTTTTCATAGCGCCGGTAGAGAATTAACGGTCTGTGGACTAACTCTTCAAGAATGAGCGATTTTCGCCTTTCTGAAGGCATCTCCGGATTGGAGACAGCGATCATCGGCTCCGAATGCAGGACTGCGGACTCCACATCATCCAGCCGGAGCGGCGTGCGGACAACCGAAATATCGATGATCCCTTCTTGAAGATAATCATATAACGTATACGTGATCCCATCGTGAACCTCAAAATTCACGTCGGGATTTTTCTTTGAAAATTCTGCGATAAACGGCATGACTGTGCCGACCGTCGTCGGCGTGATCCCGATTCTCAGAACCCTTTTTTTACCCGTTTGGGACACCTCAAGCTCTGTCGATCTGGCATAATCCAGAAGGCTCGCCGCACGGTCATACAAAAGCTTACCTGCCGCCGTCAGGATCACCCCTTTATGGGTACGCTCAAACAGCTGCACGTTCAGTTCATTTTCCAACTGCCTGATCTGATAGCTGAGGGGCGGCTGTGACATATTGAGCTTTCTCGCCGCTTCATTGATGCTTCCCGTATTCGCGATTTCCCGGAAATATTCCAGCTGTCTGAGTTCCATTTTCTTTTTTCCCTCCGTTTAGTTATATGATGATACCAGGGTCAAAAGGTCAGAAAGCCGATGCAAGCTTGCTTGCA
>ERZ773138.2857-NODE-2857-length-12130-cov-2.219545_pt1 | contig 12130 bp, 8 predicted proteins | sample MGYA00511114_ERZ773138 | MGnify/ENA primary metagenome ERZ773138 (study PRJEB29015, sample SAMEA2737805) | human gut metagenome | biome: human gut; feature: human-associated habitat; material: faeces | place: China | collected 2012 ...
ACTGCGCACGGTTTCTCGATAAAACAGTGCTTGCCCTTTTCGATGGCATATTCGAAATGCATCGGGCGGAATACCGGAGGCGTACACAGCAGCACGACATCCACGCCCGAGTCGATCACTTTTTGGTAGGCGTCGAAACCGAGGAAGCAATTTTCGTCGGTTATCTCCTGTCCCTTATCTTTCAGCGTCTTCCGGCACGCGTCCAGCTTGTCGGGAAACACGTCTCCCAGAGCCGTGATCTGCAAACCGGGACCGGCATCCAAAAAATTGCAAGCCGCTCCGGTGCCGCGGCCTCCGCAGCCGACCAGCCCCGCTTTCAGCGGACGGCCTTCCGGCGCGCTGGCCAGTATCTCGGGAACCGTTACCGTTACTTTTTTCTTCGGCGACGAGCAACCCGTCAGCAAAGCGGGCACGCCGACCGTACTCAAAACGCCCAAAGTTCCCAACGCGGAACTTTTGATAAAATCTCTACGACTTAATTTAAAATCCTCTTTCATGGGTCAGTAGGTTATATGACATTTACAAATATAACCTTTTCTTCGCGAAAATGCAAAAAAGAGCGCGAAAAAGGGGGTCGGATTCATTCTGATCCGGCCCCCCTTTCATTCCTCGATATCCGCTACGATCCGGATATGTCTTCGAGCCGCCACTTAGGATTCAAACCTTCGATCGCAACGCGAGCGGCGACTTTCGCAGTACAACGAAACTTAAGGTAAACTTTGCCCTGATTCAATAGTTATATTTTATAAAAGTTATAAAAATATCCGTTCTCCCGAAGCCCCGAGTTCCGGGCCGGAATTCGCGAATCGCCCCCGCTGCGGACACCCCGGAAGAACAGAGCACAAGTTAAATATTATTACCGGCATGTTCCACAGAGACATCCGTAAAATCATAACGGATTATGTCCTCTTTTTAACGAATCCGGACAGAATCCGCCCGAAAACGGTGTCCGGGGCCTAAAAGCGCTTGACATACCGGTGGCAATAGGGCGACGCGCCTTTGCGGTCGTAATAATTCTGATGGTAATCTTCGGCCTTCCAGAACGTGGTCGCGGGAGAGAGTTTCGTCACCACGTCGTACCCTTTCGCTCGGAGCCGCCCGATCAGTTCGAGAGCCGTCCGTTTCTGCTCGGGAGTCGTGTAAAAAATCTCCGAACGATACTGATCCCCGACGTCGGGTCCCTGGCGGTCGACCTGCGTCGGATCGTGTATTTCGAAAAACAGACGGGCCAGCGTCTCGTAAGACACGACGGCCGGATCGAACCGGATACGAACGGCCTCGGCATGGCCGGTCGTATGCGAACAGACCTCGCGGTAAGTCGGATGCCCGGTCTTTCCACCGGTATAGCCCGACTCGATCGAAAGGACGCCGGGCGTCTTGCCCATCAGGTGCTCCACGCCCCAAAAACAACCGCCGGCGAAAACGGCAGTTTCGGTTTTCCGTTCCGCTCCTTCGGTCTCTTCCGGCACGAACCGCAACGAAACCGAGTTGACGCAGTGTCGCGTATCCTTCGGGGTGAGTCCCTCGCCCTCGAAAACATGACCGAGATGGCCGCCGCATTTCGCGCAGACGATCTCCGTCCGACGCCCGTCCGCATCGGGAACCCGCTTGACGGCCCCCGCGATCTCGTCATCGAAGCTCGGCCAGCCGCATCCGGAGTCGAACTTGTCCGAAGAGCGGTACAACGGCGCGCCACACTGTTTGCAACAGTAAGTTCCTTTTCCTTTAAAACGGTAGTATTCGCCGGAGAACGGCGCTTCGGTTCCTTTGCCGACGATCACGCGCTTCTCCTCGGGAGTCAGTTCTTTTTTCATAGTCTGCCCATTCGATTGGGTACACGACAGCATCAGTACCGCCTGTACGATTAAAATCCATTTCATCATTCCCGCAAAAATATTGCCTCTTTTTTACAGGAACGTATCCGGACGCAACCGTGTTGCGCTGCCGCCCGGCAAAAACGGACCGGATTCCGCTCCGGTCGGACTTTCCGGCCGGCACGTCCTTCCCCAGACGGGACTACCCGTCCGCCGGGGGAATCCCCGGCGCAGCCGCGTTTGCGGGCACAAGCCCTGACCGCGGGAAGCGTATCCGGAAGACGACGAAGCGGAACGGACGAAACGGGAAACCGCGTCGCGGAGCCGGGCCTCGATCCACAGCAGCTCCCGGTGCGAAAGAAACCCGACGACGATCGAGCCGAGCGTCGGAAACCTCCGCCCATGCGTCCGCGACAAGGCGCTACGGCAAAACTATAAAAAAGAAAGGGAGAGAACGCCCGGACATTCCTTTCCTGTCGGCCTCGCGAGCCTTCATACGGAAAGTGTCCTTACGTCCAAGCCCCCTCTACGGTCGTATGCGACCGTCTCCGGCGACGATCTCCGCGATAAGTTACTTAAATTTTCTTCCCGATATAAAACGCATAACCGTAAAATTCCTTGTATTTGCGGTACGATTCCATTTCGCGGCGTTGACCGGCAATAAATTCTTCAGCGGTTCTACTGCCCGCATGTTTTTGCAGAAACGCGTCCTGTATCCGGACGCACGGAAAAAAGAAATGCTCCGTCCAGCAGTTTTCCGGCAGAACAAAGGTCGCGACGGGAACATAACCGGCGTCCTGCATCCGGGCGACTTTGTTCGGAATCGTATCTATTTCGGGATAATGCGCCATCCAGAAGTCGTGGATTTCGGCGGGGCGTTCGGCGGTAAACCACGAACATTCGGAAACGGCGATATATTTTCAGATAGTCGCGCCACTCTTTCAATCCCCGCTCGAAACCGATGTTGTAGATAGCGCCTTCCGACCAGATAAGATCCAGAGATTCCTTCCCGAAGGGCAGGTCGTCCATCGAGCCGACGATCCCTTTCACCCGGTCGGAGAGGCCGAGCGCACGGGCGTTCCGGTTGAATATCCGGATAAAATCGGGAAAGAGATCGAGCCCCGTGACCTGCCCCGGCGCTCTTTGCGCCAGCGTCATTGTCTGTCCGCCCGTCCCGCAACCGAGATCGGCAATGCGGGATTGCGGGGTCAGGCCGTCGATAAAGCCCAGCGCCCGGACAGTCACTTCGGGACTGCCCGGTCCCTGACGTTCTACGTTCGAAAAATATTCGCAGATTAAATTGAAATCAAATTCGTGAATCGTTTTATACTCGTTACTCATTACTTCGGTATGTTAGCGCACGCGTGAAGGCATAACCATACCGTTCACCACCGCACGCAGATTAAAAATTAAAATTACAGCAATACGAAAATTGTTCCCGGAAAGAACGATCCGAGAACGAACGAAAGGACAATCCGTATCAAAAACACAGATTGTTTACCGCACCAAATCCGATTTAAACGTCGTCGTCATGCCGCGAAGATATACAATATTTGTCATACGGCGAATCGGGAACCATATCGAAGTATATCAAAACGACAGGCACCCTTTCATTTCGGTAGACCGGCACGCTCCCTTTCGTTCCCGTACAACACTGACATTCAAAGCACAAACTAAGACACCGGAAAACGGCACTCCAATTGTCCGATAGGAACCGCGAACCAAATCGCAAACAAAAAAACAAACCAATGAATCACGAGCAAGGGAAAATAAAAATCCTGAAATTCGGAGGCTCCTCGGTAGGCTCCGTCGAAAGAATCAAACACGTCGCACGACTTATCAGCGACGAACAGCCCAAAGTGGTCGTACTTTCGGCCATGTCGGGAACGACCGACGCGCTGGCCGGGATCGCGGCGAAACTGTCCGGCGGTGATATGGACGGCGCGCTGGACGACGCCGCCCGCCTGGAAAACAAGTATTCGGCGGTCGCCGACGCGCTTTACCGCCGCGCAGGAAGCGCGGGAAAGGCGAAAAAACATATCCAGAACAGCTTTTCGCTGGTGAGAGAAATCTGCCGGAAACCCTTTTCCGCCGCCGGAGAAAAAATCATTCTGGCCCAGGGGGAACTGATCGTAACCCGGCTGATGTACCTTTATCTCGCGGAGACGGGAGTACATGCCGCCCTGCTGCCGGCAGTCGATTTCATACGGACGGACAAATGCGGGGAGCCGGACATGCGATTTATCCGGAAACATGCGCGCAAAGCCATAAACGGTTATCCCCTCAACCGGATTTTCATTACCCAGGGCTACATTTGCCGCAACGCTTCGGGCGAAATAGACAACCTGCAACGGGGCGGAAGCGATTACACCGCTTCGCTGCTCGGCGCCGCGCTGGACGCCTGCGAGATCCAGATATGGACCGACATCGACGGACTGCACAGCAACGATCCGAGGATCGTATCCGCAACCTCTCCGGTACGCAGACTCACTTTCGACGAAGCTTCCAAATTGGCCCATTTCGGCGCGAAAATCCTGCACCCGACCTGCATCCTGCCCGCCCGGCAAAAGAACATCCCGGTACGACTGTTGAATACGCTGGATCCACAGGCACCCGGCACGCTGATCTCCGAGGCGGCCGACACGGGACGAATCAAAGCGGTGGCCGCCAAGGACGATATAACCTACCTAAAAATACGCTCCACCTACAAGGTACCGGGCTACCGCTTCCTCGACAAGGTATTCCATTGTTTCGCTCGTTCGCACACCCCGATCGACCTGATGGTCACTTCCGACACGGAGATATCCCTGTCGATCGACAACCGGAAGCACCTGCCGGAAATCGCCGCCGCCCTGAGCCGTTATGCCGACGTTACGGTGGAAGACGACATGGTCGTGGTATGCGTCGTGGGCGACCTGAAATGGTACAACGTGGGATTCGAACACCGCATAGTCGATTCGCTGAAAGACATCCCCGTGCGCATGATCTCTTACGGCGACAACTGCGATATCTCGTTCGTACTGCGCCGGAATGACAAAAAGAAAGCCCTCGAAGCGCTCAACTGCTGCGTCTCGCTGTAAACGGAATACTTTTCCCCGGAAAACGGATCTGTTGCAAAACAAAGTCTCCGCGATACATTCCTGTATCGCGGAGACTTTCCAATTATCCGGGAAGAAACGGGAAATCCCCTCCCTATTTGAATTGAACATACTGTAAGCCGACGCAGTCCCTACGGCTAACGTACTGGAGACAGAGACTGCACAAGAACGACAAAAACGTTAATTTTCATATATTTACACTTGAGATATGGCTATTTTAATTGCAGAAAACACACACAGGAAAACCCTATCGGCACAAAGGCTGTCAGAGAAATACAAATATACCTATTTATCAATAGACCATTTGATTTGAAGAGAGAAAATAAGTAAAACCAATAGATATAATCACAATTGTTTCGAGAAAGTACAATTACGTTTTAATAGACAAAAACTATCAAATAGATGATATAATAAACCTCTTTTGTGCGCATTTTCATGTACATAGCGGGACAAATAAAAAAGTAGCTGCGAAGCAAATCGCAACTACTTTATTTACAGTGCTCGGAACGGGAATCGAACCCGTACGGACATTGCTGTCCACAGGATTTTAAGTCCTGCGTGTCTACCTATTCCACCATCCGAGCATCATCGCCCTATTTCTACGCATGGAGCGCAAATATAGGGATATTCGGGGATTATACAAACTTTCGCAGGTACTTTTCGATCGATTCGGCGCATCCCTCCCCGCCGTCGAACCATTCGATCCGGTCGTCACGGCCGAACCAGGTCTGCTGGCGCTTGGCATACCGGCGGCTGTTGCGCTTAATCAGCTCGATCGCCTTGTCCCGGGTAATCTTCCCGTCGAAATATTCGAAAAACTCACGGTAGCCGACCGTTTGCAGCGCATTGCAGTCCCGCAGCGGGTAGAGTGCCCTCGCCTCCCGTTCCAGACCTTCGGCCACCATCCCGTCGACCCGGTCGTCGATCCGCCGGTAAAGCGTCTCGCGCGGCATCCGGATCCCGATCTTCAGGATATCGAACGGACGCTGTTTACCCTCCCCCCGGCGCAGGGAGCTGTAAGGCCGCCCTGTTTGCAGGCACACTTCCAGCGCACGGATCACCCGGTGCGGATTCTCACGGTCGACCTGCCGGTAATACGCAGGATCGTATTTTTCGAGTTCCACCAGCAACGGAGCCAGCCCATCCCCACGGAAACGTTCGGTCAACCGCCGCCTCAACCCTTCGTCGACAGCCGGCAACGGGTCCATTCCGTCGCAAACCGCATCGATGTAGAGCCCCGATCCGCCCACCAAAAACAACAGATCGTGCTTTGCGAACAACTCCCCGAGCAGGCGGAGCGCATCCTCCTCGTAGCGTCCGGCTGAGTAATCCTCGCTCACGCTGCGCGTATCGATGAAATGGTGCGGCACGGCAGCGAGCTCTTCGGCCGTAGGCTTGGCCGTGCCTATACTCATCTCCCGGTAGATCTGACGCGAATCGGAAGAGACGATCTCGCTGCCGAACGCCTGCGCCAAACGGATCCCGACCCCAGTTTTGCCCGTTGCGGTCGCTCCCAGAACGACCGCCAACGTCTTATGTCCTGCCACGTTACTCGTCATCGCCATAGCCGTCGGTGCCTGCGAAATCGCTGAAATCGCCCATCGCGTCGTCGAAAACGGAACCGCTTCCGCTTCCCGCCCCTGCACGATACTGGTCGGGAGCATCGCCTTCGGCAAGCGTTACGGCCGGATAGCGCTTGTCCGGTTCCACCTTCATGGCCTCGGTCAGTTCCAAGAAAAACGCCCGGTCGCCGAGCACGTCGAACTGGTAAATCAACCTCGCCGGCCTCGTAAGTCCCGGTCAGTTCCAGGAAATAGGCTCGGTCGCCGAACAGGTCGAAAAGGTAGATCAGCCGGTCGCGGTTGTTGTGGATGATCTGCCCCAAGGTCACGCTCTCCATCGCCGCAGGAGCCCCTTCCGAACCGTCGTCCATATCCATGAGGGTGAACTCGCGCAGTTTTTCCCAGCGCTCGTCCGCCGTGAAGAACGACGTCAGTTCTTCCGGACGGTATTGCAGATCCTTATTGATAAAATCCCGGAAAGCGGCGAGCGTCATATCGTACGGCACCTCGTATTCGCGAAGGAAATAATCGTCTTCGTCGCACAGCATCCTGAATTGAAAAATCATCGACATGGTCTGTTCGTTTTAATATCCAATAAATATAATCAAACTTATTTAAATCCGCCGCAAAAAAGCGATCACATCCGTCCCGTCGGGATAATCCGTAGGCGAAGGATGCTGCGCCCGGCCGAAACCGACCCGGCGCGGGTGGTCCACGACTTCGGAAACGACGCACTGCAGCCGGTCGTCGTGCCGCCGTATCCAGGACTCCATTCCGTCCAGATCATCGTAATACGCATACCCGATCTCGCTGAGGTTCGGACTCTGCTCGTCGCTCTCGCGGAGCAGGAAAAAACCGCCGTCCAGCAGCGGCTCTCCGTCGAGCATCCGCAGCGCCCGCGCCTGGCGGTAATTGTTCAGGTAGCCCGGATGCGACATCGGATAGCGCGACAACGCATCGCGCAGCAACGTCGGATCGTAACCGCGAGGAACAAAAATCCGGCCGACATTGCGGCACCCCAAACCGAAATATTGGAAAACGTCGTTCGAAAGTCCTTCCAACTGCGCTTCCGTTTCGGTTCCGTCCAATACGGCAATACTGTACCGGCTACCGCGCAACAGCGACGGCATTTCCCGGTAACGCTTCCCGAAATAACTCCGGGTCGAATCGCTTCCGGTCGCGATCAGGGCGTCCAGCGGCGTATCCTCTTCCAGCGGAGCGACCGGCATTGCGGGCTCGATCCGAAGCAACTGCTCCACGACATAACCCGTCAGCACGCGATCCTTCGAGGAAGGTTTTACGAAACAGCGGTGCCCGCAAATGCAAACGCACAGCAGGTCGAAAAAGCCGACCAGCGGAATGTTGCCGGCCAAAACGATCCCGACGCGCCGAACGGCGGAAGCGTCCGGACGGATAACGGGCGAGCCAGTCCCGCAGCACGGTCTCGTCGAGCAGATCGGTGCAAATGGCTTCGATCGCCTGCGCGACGCTCTGCCGCGTAAACCAGCCGTTTTCGGCAATCGCACGGGCGACGACCGCATCCAGTTCCCCGCCGGCAAGTTGCCGAGCCAACCTCCTGCCCAGTTCGACAAAAGGGCTTATCCGATAATTTGTTTCCATATCCGTAGGCGCAAAACTATAAAAAAGTTAAATTTGCAACGCATTCAGGCCGGTAAAACTTTCCGCATCCGCTGCTCTCCGGCCGTTAAAAAAACGAAAAACATGAAATTCCTGGCACTGATACCGGCACGGTACGCATCGACCCGATTCCCAGGCAAACCGCTGGCCGACCTCGCGGGCAAACCGATGATCCGGCACGTCTACGAAAAAGCGCACGCCTTTTTCTCCGACTGTTACGTGGCGAGCGACGACGAACGGATCGTCCGCACCGTCGAAGGATTCGGCGGACAGGCCGTTATGACCTCCGCCGAACACCGCAGCGGAACCGACCGCTGCCGCGAAGCCCTCGACCGCATCGAGGCTTCGACCGGCAAACGATTCGACGCGGTCGTCAATATCCAGGGCGACGAACCGTTCGTCGCCGAAGAACAGCTGCGGCTGATTACCGGATGTTTCGACGATCCTGCCACCGAAATCGCGACGCTGGTTAAAGCGTTCGACGCGCACGAAGACATCTTCAACCCCAACTCGCCGAAAGTGGTGCTTTCGACCGACGGCTATGCGCTCTACTTCAGCCGTTCGGCGATCCCCTACCTGCGCGGCACGGAGCGCGATCGGTGGCAACGATCCCACAAATTCCTGAAGCACATCGGCCTGTATGCCTACAAGAGCAGCGTGCTGCGGCGGATCGCCGAACTACCGCAGGGCACGCTCGAAAAACTGGAATCGCTCGAACAACTCCGCTGGCTCGAAAACGGCTTCCGCATCAAAGCGGCGGAAACGCATTCGGAAAGCCTGGCGATCGACACGCCCGACGACCTGAAAGCAGCCGTCGAATTCCTGCGGCGAAGCGAAAAATAGACCTCCGTTTTGTTATTCTCAAAAAATCCGCTACATTTGTATCATCATTAAACGATGGTCTTCGTTGTCCGTTCGGACAAACGTAAATCACTGAAATAAATAAAAACAGCATATTCTATGTATGACGCAGAAGCATTGAGCGGAAAGAGTCTTGCCGAATTGCGTGAAATAGGGAAAAAATTGGGTATCAAAGCCCAGATGCGCAAACAGGCCCTCATCGATAAAATCCTCGAACAGTCGGAACGGCCGGAAAACGGCGAAAGCCCCCTCCAGGAAACGAGTCCCGCGGAAACTCCGCAAAGCGACCATCCGGTGCCGCAAAAACGGGAAAGACGCAAAAAGATCAATGCCGTCAAAGTAACCGGAGTCGGCTCCGATACAAAGCCGGAAACCGAACTCCCGATTCCGTCCGAACCGTTCTTCGCGGAAAATGCCGCAGGAAAAGAGAAAAAACAGGAAGACGCGGCACGCGCCGAAACGGCAGACCCGCAGCCTGCGGCGACCGAAACGGGACAATCCCGGAACGCGAAAAAAACGGCCCATCCGGAAGCCCCCCGCGAAAACCAGAAAGCGCGGAATTACACGGCCAGTCCGGAAAAAAACAAAATGGAACGCGACCGGAAAAGAAACCGGATCGTTTATACGAAACCGGAAACGCCGACGGCGGATCAGAACGACGCTGTAAAACAACCCGTCCATGACAACGAATCCCCCGTACGCCAGGAGATCGTTCCGACCGAGACCGTTCCGGAAACCCTGCCGGGAACGGATCATGCGGAACGCCACGCGGAACCGCAGCACGAATCCCCGAAAACGGGTTCCAAGAAGGATGCGAAAGACGAGTTTCTGGGCAGCGTACAGGGAGAAGGCGTACTGGAGATCATGCCCGACGGATACGGCTTCCTACGTTCGCCGGACTACAACTATCTGAACTCCCCGGACGACATCTACGTATCGCCGTCGCAGATCAAGCTATTCGGATTGAAAGCCGGCGACACGGTACAAGGCGTCATCCGGCCGCCGAAAGAGGGCGAAAAATATTTCCCGCTGGTCAAGGTGAACCGGATCAACGGACTCGGTCCCGACGAAACCCGCGACCGCGTACAATTCGAATACATGACCCCGCTGTTCCCGTCCGAAAAGTTCAACCTGACCGGAAACGGGCACAATAACCTGTCCTCCCGGGTGATCGATCTGTTCTCTCCGATCGGAAAAGGCCAGCGGGGACTGATCGTGGCACAGCCGAAAACCGGTAAAACGATGCTGTTGCAATCGATCGCCAACGCGATCGCCGACAACCATCCGGAAGTCTACCTGATCGTCCTGCTGATCGACGAACGTCCCGAAGAAGTGACCGAAATGGCCCGCAATGTCAAAGCCGAAGTCGTCGCCTCGACCTTCGACGAACAGGCCTCGCGCCACGTAAAAGTCGCCGAAATGGTGCTTGAGAAAGCTAAACGGATGGTCGAATGCGGACACGACGTCGTGATCCTGCTCGACTCGATTACGCGGCTTGCGCGAGCTTACAACACCGTACAGCCGGCATCCGGCAAAGTCCTGTCGGGCGGGGTGGACGCCAACGCGCTGCACAAGCCCAAACGGTTTTTCGGCGCGGCCCGCAACACCGAGGAGCGCGGTTCGCTGACCATCATCGCAACGGCGCTGATCGATACCGGATCGAAAATGGACGAGGTGATCTTCGAGGAGTTCAAGGGCACCGGCAACATGGAACTGCAACTCGACCGCAAACTCTCCAACAAGCGGGTTTACCCGGCCGTCGACATCATCGCTTCCGGCACGCGCCGCGAAGACCTGCTGCTCAGCAAAGAGGTTCTGCAGAAAATCTGGGTGTTGCGCCGCTACCTGGCCGACATGAACTCGAGCGAAGCGATGGAGATCATCAAAAAACACATGGAATCCACGCGTTCGAACGAAGAACTGCTCGTTACGATGAATCAATAAGCGGATTCCCTGACAAATACGACGCCCGGCCTTTCACTGTAACGAAAGGCCGGGCATCTTTTATCATCGCACCTCCGTTCGCACGGGCGCTCCGGGCATTTTTCAAAAACTACCGGAACTGTCCGGCATACAGCAAAGCGTTTCCCAGATTTTCGTACGCAGCATGGAAGCGTTCAGCTTGTTGTTCACCCGGGTCGGGTGCACGGCATTGGTCAGGAAAACCATGTAAACGCCCGTCCGGCTGTCCATCCAGAAAATCGTCCCGGTGAACCCGGTATGGCCGAAACGGGTCTCGCCGCCCAATTCGCCCGTTTTCGGGTCCCGCTTATCGAACCCGAGGCCGCGCCAAACGCCCTGTTCCGTATAGGGCGACTCCGTAAAAAGCTCGACGGTCTTGCGGGTCAGCACCTGCCGTCCGGCATAAGTTCCGCCCCCGAGGATCATCTCGCAGAAACGAGCCATGTCGCACGCCGTCGTAAACAGTCCGGCGTTGCCGCCCACGCCGCCCATCAGAGCTCCCAGTTCATCGTGCACATACCCCTGCACCGTTCCGCGTCCGAGGATATAGTCGGTCTCGGTAGGCAGGCAGTTCCTCTTATCGCGGTATTGCAACGGATTGTAATAAGTGTCCGTGCAGTCCAATTCGGCGAACAGTTCCCGCGTCAGTTCGTCGAGGGGCCGACCGGAAACGCGTTCGACGATCATCTTCAACAGCAAAAAATTCGTATCGCTGTACAGGTAACTGCCGCGACGGGCCGGCTTATAATCCCGCACGATCTGTCCGAGGATCAGCGTATCGACCGCCGGATTGACATACAGGTCGTCGGCCGCCTGCCGCCAGCCGGGCCGCGAAGCCGAACAAAGGTAAGCCGTATCGTAAGCGATCTCCCCGGCCACGTAATAGTTTTTGCCGACCTGATGCGGATAGGCGGCCGTCCGTTTACCGCTGAACATGCTTCCGCCGGCGGCATTGCGCACCAACGGCGTATAAAAAACCTGCGCGCGCAGTCCCGAAGTGTGCGTCAGCAACTCCCGCAGCGAAATCCCTCCGACCGGCGTAGCCGCCAGTTCGGGCAGGTAACGCCCGACGGCTTCCATAACTTTCAATTTACCCTGATCGTACAACCGCATCACGGCGAAAGTCGTCGAAAGCACCTTGGTACATGAAGCTACGTCGAAAAGATCTCCGTCCGCTACGGGTCGTTTTCCGGAA
>ERZ773138.2868-NODE-2868-length-12100-cov-3.803155_pt1 | contig 12100 bp, 6 predicted proteins | sample MGYA00511114_ERZ773138 | MGnify/ENA primary metagenome ERZ773138 (study PRJEB29015, sample SAMEA2737805) | human gut metagenome | biome: human gut; feature: human-associated habitat; material: faeces | place: China | collected 2012 ...
GTGAAAAAAGGTTGAACAAATGTTGGAACGTCCTTGCCTCCCTCGCAGAGGGGGCCAAGGGAATGTTCCCTACACCATATCCGTCTGCCTGGACACCGACAGCACGATGCCCATCTCCCCCAGCAGCATCAATAAGCTGGTGCCGCCCGACGAGAAAAACGGCAGGCTGATGCCGGTGTTCGGGATCGTGTTCGTCACAACGGCCATGTTCAGAATTGCCTGCAGCGTGACCTGCACGACGAACCCGACGACGAGCAGTGCGCCGAACTTATCCCGCGCGCGCACCGCAATCGACATGCCGCGCAAGAGCAGCAGCAAAAACAGCGCCACGACCAGCGCCGCCCCGATAAAACCAAGCTCCTCACACAAAATCGAAAAAATAAAGTCGTTCTGCGGCTCCGGCACGTACAGATATTTCTGTCGGCTGTTGCCCAGCCCCAGCCCGGCCAGCCCGCCCGACGCGATGGCGTAGAGGCTCTGGATCGTCTGGTGACCTTCGCCCAGCGGGTCGGCAAAGGGGTCGCGCCACGACGCGAGCCGGTCCGTGGCGTAGGGCACCAGCTCCGGCAGCGCAATGACCGCCGCCGCAATGGCCGCCGCGCCCAGCCCCCCGGCCAGCCCGAACCAGTGCAGCCCTGTGCCGCCCACAAACATCAGCACCGCGCCGATGGACAGGATCAGCAGCGTGCCGGACAGGTGCGGCTCCAGCAGCATGAGCACCGTGACGACCCCCAGAATCAACGCGAACGGCACAACGCCTGTGGAAAACGACTTCATCCTGTCGTGATTCAGTGAGATGATATGCGAGAACACCAGCACAATCGAGAATTTTGCGATTTCACTGGGCTGCAGCGTGCCCAGCCCCGGCAGCACGATCCACCGCTTGCAGCCGTTGTACTCCGGCATGAAAAGCACGATGGCAAGCAAAAGCAGCGAGATCCCCAGCATCGGCCAGGCCAGCTTGTGCCAGACGTGGTAGTCCACCAGGCTGGCCGCGTACATAGCCAGCACGCCCAGCGCCGCAAACAGCAGCTGCGGGCGGATGTAGGTGTAGGCGTCGCCGCGGCGGTAGAGCGCCACCGCGTACCCCGCGGAGAACAGCATGATGAGCCCGTAGCTCAACAACAGCAGCAAGATCAGCAGAAACGGTATGTCGAATGTCGGCAGCGATGCCGCCCGCGCCCGAATCCTTTGTAGAAGTGCAGCCATAACAAAGCCCCCTGCGCAGAGTGTACGCAGGGGGCGGCGGGTTTATGCTTTTGTCAGCGGTTCAAATCAAGGCTCAGCATCGTGTAGCCGTTGGCGCCGCTCTGGATGCTCTGGCCAATGGCCTCATAGCAGGCCTGCAGGACCTCCATGTTGGGCTGGGGCGCGTCCGGGTCGGTGATGGTCCCGGTGGCAAGAGCCTCGTTATAATTCTCAATAATCTGGGCACAGATGCGGCGGCGATCCCGCAGCGGTGTCAGCAGGTTGGCCATCCACTGCTGGTACATACCGTGGTAGTCGCTGCCGTGGTCAGCAAACAGAAAGTAATATTCCTGCTCGACCTCCATGGGCGACGCCTGGCGGCTGTAGAAATCCCCCAGTGCCATGCGCTTTTTATCGGTGGAGTATTGCAGGATGTCCGACAGTCCATTGGGGAAAAGCTCTGGGTGCCGAATCCATTTGGAGTACGGCTCCACCTGCACTTTTAGTGCATCAAAGACGGCCAGAAAATCCTCAAGCGCGATCTTCATCTCGCCCTTTTCCCATTTCTGGATCGTGCGCTTATCCCGGCCCAGGCGGTCTGCCAGTTCCCGCTGTGAAACACCCGCTGCCTCCCTCGCAGCGGTCATTGCTTCTGCCACACGGCATCGATATGCGGACATAACATCTTCTCTCCCCTCAAAACGCGATTCACCGCCGGAAAAACAGCAAAGCGGCGGTGCAAAATGCGCCGCCAAAATTTCCGGCACTGGTTGTGTACTTTGCACACCGGGATATGCTATATTGTGAAGGGCGGCATCTATAAGTACACTAACACTACCACAATTTTACTCTAGTTACCATTTTTTGTCAATATATTTTGTTATGTAGCATAGCAGGAGTGGGTGAAAATCGTGTATACCTATCGCGTTGTCTGTCAAAAGCTCTCCGCGCCCGAGCTCGGGCCCTACACTACCTACGGCATTCTGGCCGCGCGGGACCTCCGTGGCTGCCATCAGGTCGTACAGTTTATCTCCGACGTATCGTTGGACCGCGCCTTCGTCGAGGCCCTCGCACGCCGCTGCACCGCCGCCCAGCTCGACCCCTGCCACCTGCTGGACGTGGTCGAGGATGCCATCAGCGGGTAAAGCCTTCCGCCCCCAAAGGCTCCGACCAGGGGCGAGGTGCGCCCTTTTGCCGGGTGTCCTATAGCGCAAGGGACACCGCTCACATGCTGTTCCCGGCAAGCGCAGTCCTTGCCCGGGTGTGTTTGCCGTGCGCCTTTTTATGCGGCCACCGTAACTTGCTTGTCAGCTCCTGCTCATACTCCGGCGTGTCAAAAAATCACATTCGTGGCCTATTGAATATGTAGGGGCGACCATTGGTCGCCCGCCAACTTGGCGCAGCAACGCCTTTTCCGGGTAAGTTTTTTTCACAGGCAAACGGGCACGGGCGAGCAATGCTCGCCCCTACAAGAGTTTTTTGACAGTCTGCATACTCAGGGAAGATATAAGATTCCATCTTCAGCTTGAACATTGGTGTGCCTCATAAGCTGACCCCGGCCCTTTTGGGCTCCGGATAAGGATAAAACCGCAAGCACACACACGACCAAACTCACGGACATTCCCGTTGAATTTGTGTTGTGTTTACGCTTTTTTTGTGGCGATTTTTGCGCAACAGTTGCGCAAAAACATCAGCAAAACTCTAACAAGTGCTGGGCGGTGTGTATAATAGCTGCCGAAAGCGCTTGTCATTGTGACGAATTCGACAAGTCAAAATTTTGCAATCTGCCAAAAAATCACTTGCTTGAATGTAGCCGTATTGAAATTTTCATCCCAAAGTATTATACTGCTTTTTATAAAAAGGCACACACACAAACATACCGTGTCTTACTTTTCCCGACGCAAGCGCAAATGTTTGCACATCGGATTATATTCTCAAAAAAGACTGTAAATACAGCTCAGCTTGTGGAAAAAGTCCGTTTCCGTGCCAGATGTGCGCAGCGCATAAAATCGCGCCGAATGGCGCGCATTCCCCCGATATATCGTGAGAACACACATATACACATATATAGAAAAGGAGTCGAAGCAAATGACGAAAGCATTTTCTATCCTGCACCGTGCGGCGGCACTGCTTGTCGCCCTGTGCCTGCTGGTCGGTATGGCTCTGCCGGTTTATGCAGCTGAGGATGGGGCTTTATTTTTTGACGCAGGTTCGGAAACGATTCCGACCATTCCTGCCGCAAACACGTCAAGCGAGGGTGTAGAACCTGCGCAAGAACCTATTGTATCCGACTTGGAAACGATTCCGGATGAAGGAGATACCCCGCCCACTGCGAACGAACCGGGAACAGAAGCGGGAGACACGGTAAATAATACAGCAGCGGTTCCGAACAATGACGGCAAAACCCAGGAAGCGGCAGAAAATCAGACTCCCGCCGCCGATACGGACACCGCCCCTGCCGACCCAGCCTTGACGAACAAAACCCCTGCGGACACTTCCGATACGGCTGCCGCGCCAAACCATGCCATCAACGCAGAGGAAACCACGGCGGCAAAAACCAACACAGAGCAAGATGTTCTTTTTGCTGACGGGGACAACCCCAACGAAGAAGATACTATGCCTGCGGATGATTCGCCTGACAACGATGACGCGAACACACCTGATACGATAGCGGACACGAGTGTATCGACGGGCTTTATCCCGGCTACGACAACCATTTATTTTGAGGATGACGGCCGATACGATAGTAAATATAACGGAAATTGCACCATGCGTTTCCTCGGGTTCACGGGTAACGGCTACATAAACAAAGTCATGGTGGATACTGGAACCACCGTAACCGGTAAAGATGAGAAAATCCACAAAATCTTCAGCATCGCGCTGAATTCTGCGGACTATCCGGCGGGCGGGTTTTATCGAATCGCCTTCCAGTATTATGACGGCAATAACAATAATTGGCAAGAAGAAATCAACGCCTTTGGCAAAGACAATGCTAGCAGTACTGACGAGCTGACAGCGATTGACCTGCTTGCCGGCAAAAAGTTTGTTCGTGAAGGCATTACGAGCGGCGGTAATGATGGTAAACATTTCAACCAGAATCAACCCTACAACCCCGCCCAATGGACGCGCGTGGAGTACTATTACAAGGACACACCGCTTTACTTCAAAAATGCAAGCGGCACCGCGCTTACCAACGTAACCGCAACATTTTACAAGCTGGTAAACGGCGCCCCGGCACAAACCGGCATCCAAACGATCGGCACGGTGGATGCGGGCAAACTTGCCGCGCAGCAGATCCGGATTCCCGACAATGATTCGCGGTTTGTGCAGTTTACTTGGAACAATGGCCAAAGCGCCCTGTATGATTTCACCACAGACTTCACCACATCCCCCTACGCGGACGCACAGAAACTGGACTTAACAGCGGCAAATTGCTATGTCTACAACGATACCACAAGCACCTGGGCAAGCGCGGGCGGTGATTTGCTTACCGCGGGCAAAAAGATTTACTTTGACGCCACGCTGTCCGCGTACAGTTATGAGGGCGAAGGTTTACAGCAGTCCGCCATGGGCGACGGCGAAACCATGTACTGTTTCCTGACGAGTTCAGACGGCGCGGTCACACAGCAGCCGATGACACAGGAAAAACCTGACTCCACAGCCGCTGAGCGCAAGCTGTGGTCTTGCGAGATTCCCGGCGATGGAAAAACTTACACCGCGGTGCAATTCTCCGCAACGGATAACCAAAACGCCCCCGCAAAAGACAACAAGACCAGAAAGTACAGCACGGCAGAAATCCCCCCAGCCCTGCAAGACCCCTGCTTCTTTGCCGACGACGGCGACCCGTCGGCCTACACGGGCGGCGAAGGTGTCAACCGTGACGGCTACTGGGGCGAGAAAGCCTCTGTCCGCGATGCCGAAAGCGGCAAAAATACCACCGTTGTGGACATTGATAACAGCGGCACTTTTACCCAACAAAAGGATACAAAGTATATCACCAGCACCCTGTACGATTACTACACCGACTACGAGCTGAATGGCCTGAACCGCGACACTTACTCGTGGGTGACCACATCTTCCCAGCGCGGGTACGTCACTTTTGAGCAGTTCAACCGCGCACTAAGCAGCGCTTACACTGCAAACGGCAATGTAAAATACCCGCTTTATACCGGGCATTTCCAAAAGTCAGGCTGGGGCGACCCCTTTGCAACCGTTGCCGCCGGTATGGGTCTATACGGCTGGGGCGCTGAGGGTAGTTCCAACTACAATATCTTTATGGCCGTGAATAACTCGGCCTTGGATGATAATGGTAATGGAAGCTCCGATTACAATCGCACCTTCCAGGGCCTTGTGGAAAGCAAGACCTCTGACGGTACGGCAAACGGTCTGCCGCTGTTAAGAACCAAGAATTCCAACACAAATGCGTCGGTTGACCCGCACTTTGACAAAGACTTCCTGCAAGGCAAAAACGCCTTTAACACCGTGCTGGGCAAGGTGTACGAGGATGTTTCCTTCCCGCTCAAGCAAAAAGCCGTTTTTGCGCAAAATCCGGACAGTCCGGACGATAACGACCCGGAGAGCAAAGCCGAATATTGGTACTATGACAGCAGCAAAAGCTCTCTGTATTTGAAGCAGAACCAAACCGACGGCAAGTATTATCTGGAATCCCCCAAAGGTGGTGACGGCAACCCCACCACGGACAGCAAATCACAAAACATTTCGTCACCAAACAACACCAATGGCACCTACGGCTTTTTCCCGTTTAACCAAACAGTCAGCACAGTCGGGGCATCCCAATACAACTACGGCTTTGGCGCCAAGCTGCAATTTGACTTTACGCTTACAGAGGACGGCAAGGTTGTTGTAGGAAAAGACACCAGCGGCAGGAACATTGAAGTTCCTATCAAGTTCTTCTTCTCCGGCGACGATGACGTGTGGGTCTACATTGACGGCGAGTTGATGCTGGATGTCGGCGGCGCGCACGGTAAAGCGTCCGGTCTGCTGGAATTTGGCGCAAACAACACCGTAACCCCTTACGTCAGCTCCAACAAGAACACCGACTCAAATGATACCATGGTCTACAAGGGTTATGGGTCCGGCGAAACAACCAAAACCGTCAACTACAACGGCCAACCGATCACGTTCAATAAGAAGAGCACCACCAAAACCCTTAAAAAACAATCCACCCACACCCTGACCATGTTCTATATGGAGCGCGGTATGTGGGAGTCCAACATGGCGGTGGCGTTCAACTTCCCCGACCATAACGAATTGCAGGTCGAAAAGCAGGTCGATGTTTCGGATGTGAACCCGCTGTTCCAAGAAAGTTTCAAAAACCAGAAAATTTTCACCTTCAACATCCAAAATCTGGCCACCCACTACGAAGCAAAAGCAACTGATGAACCGGCAATCCAGACCGAGAAACTCCCGGACACTGCATACAGTTCAGCCACGGGACTATTAAGCTATGCGTCGTCTCTGCCGGAGGGTGTAGGCACAGGCAGCGCCGTGCTGTGGTCATCGGATAAAAGTGACCCATCCAGCCTATACCGCGACCAGCGCCGCGGCACACTGACGTTGGACAGCGCCATAAATATAAGTCCGTACAGCTACCTGACCTTTGATGTCTATGTGCAGGGCAACCCGACCGATACCTGCGCCCTGAGCAACCTGTATGTGGAACTTTGGGACACAAGCGGCAAGCAAATGGGCTGCCTTGGCACCAAGGGTCTGCAAAGCAGCGATGTCTACGGCGCGGCGACCGCGCTGCACCCGGGAACGTGGTACACCGTACGGCTGATGTTGAACTCCCTGAAACAAGTCGAGGGTTTCGACAAAACGCAGCTAAAAAGCATAACGGTGGGCGATAACTATGCGCGCAGCATTTACCTGCGCAACTTTACATTCAGCAGTGCGCCGACCCTGCCGAAACAAACAGGCTTTACCACCGCGCAGTACGACGTCCCCGACTATGGCTCTGCCACAAGCGGTAAGCTGGAAAACGCGGCCTATGCGGTGTTTTCCTCCAACCTTGGCAACGGCGACGTTGTGGATGAAAACGGACGGTTCCTGCTGCAGGACGGGGAGACCGTTACCTTTAATGACCAGTTCCGCCGCGGCAGCTACATAGCCCTGCAAGAGCAGATCGACACCGAACTGTACGATACAACTTGGACGGTATACGAAAACGGCGTACCTGTTACAAATGTAAGCGGCAAGGCTGACGTTGTTACGACGGGCAGTGTTAGCACGTTGCAAAACATCAGCGGCACCGCCCCGAACGATGGCCGAACGGAAAAGGCGGTTGATGCAACCCTTGACGGACACAACACCAAGAACGAGTACACAGAGGCCAAAAAGCCGAGCACTGCGCTGGTTTTTCGCTCTTACAGCAATTCGGCCGATGATAACGAGCTGACCAAGCTGAAAGTGGTTTTCAATAACAAGGTCAAGACCGGCAAGCTGATTATACGCAAGGTTCCCGCCGAGGGCGAGACACTGGAAGGCAAGACGTTTACCTTTACCGTCCGATTCGGCGATGTTGGCGGCCAAAGCCTCGGCAACATAATCCCGCCGCAAGAGTACACCTGCACGGTGGAAAAACACGGTGACAAGTACTACGGCGAGATCGTGATCGACAAAATCCCTGTCGGCACACGCTTTGTTGTGTCGGAAAATCAACAGACGGGCACAAGCCTGAAATCGGTGTCTATCGAGGGCGGCAAAGACTGCGCTGTTGCCGCGGACGGCGTAAAGGTGTACGGTGCCATTGACGATGCGAAAGCTGCAACGGCAACGTTTGAAAATACCGCCCGCGAACTGATTGACATAACGGTCAAAAAAGAGTGGAAAACGCAGGACGGTACGGCGGACATTCCGCAAGCCGACCTGCCCAACGCCATTTACCTGCAACTGCAGCGTACCGAAACGCCGAACGTTGCAAACAGCTGGCAGAAGGTTTCGGGGTATGAAAGTGTAGAGCTGAAAAAACCCGACGGTTACGAAGGCTGGACCAAACAGTTTACCGGGTTGGACAAGTACGATGCGAGCAAGACGGGGCAAGACCGCAAACCTTACACCTACCGCGTGCTGGAAAGCGCGACGAAAACTGGGCAATTTTACGGCGGTGCGGCCGATGATGTGATTGAGATTTCCGGCAAGAAGTACAAGGTTCTCAATACCACCCGCGTCACAGGCGATTCGACCAACAAAACGCTGACCCTGACCAACCAACTGCAAGATGCCAAATATAACTTGGTCATCACAAAGCAGGATGCACAGGATAATAGCATAAAGCTGGGCGGCGTGGAGTTCAAGCTGGAAAAGCTGAACGATAGCGGCGCGGCTGAAACAACCTATAACGGCGTGACGGGCAGCGATAGCACGAACCAAGGCAAATGCAGCTTTGCGTCCCTGACCCCCGGCAGCTACCGCCTGACCGAAACCAAAACCGCCGAGGGCTACACCCTGCTGGCCGAGCCCATCGAATTTACGCTGACAGCGGACGGGCAATGCCGACGCGATGGCGCGGCGTTTGGCGCGAAAACCACAGATGCCGACGGCGTGTACAACATTGCCCTGACCATTTACAACCGCAAGGGCTTTACCCTGCCGCACACGGGCGCGGACGCACCCAGCCTGTGGCTGCTGATAGGTTTGCCCGCACTGGTGGCTGTGCTGCTGGTGCTGGTGTTCCGATACAATAAGAAAGGGGGCAGACGTTCCTGACCCCCACCCCTCTACACAAACCAACATAGAAAAAAGAGGTATGCATCAAAATGAAACTGAAACGTTTATTTACCGCAATCCTCAGCGTCGCCCTGACCCTGAGCCTTTGCGCCATGCCCGCCATGGCGGAAGGGGCGACGACGGCGGGGGCGATGCCTAAGACAAGCACAAGCACGATTGACAAAAACCAGAAAGGCTCTATCACCATCTATAAGCGGGCACTGGATAGTAGCGGAAATGCAGGTACTGCCGGTGATGGCGAAACAATGGTGAGTCCGCAGGGGGCAGCATTGAAGGATACAGGCTTTACCCTCTATCAGGTCATGGATACAAATACGTTGCTTGCCTACTATAATGATAACACAACTGCCGATCAGGTAGATGTTAAGGACTACTTTACTAACTATGCTGAGAATAAGACGGCAGCAGGGCTGAAAACGGCTTATGCTACTGCTTATAAGTCAGAAGTGCGTACAGATGAAAACGGCAAGGCTACCTTCACCGAACTGCCTGTCGGTATGTACCTTGTAATTGAAACCAAAACCCCGCAGGCTGTTACCATGCCCGTAGAGCCTTTCTTGGTTTCGATTCCTATGACCCGCATTGGCGACAAGACTACGGGCGCTGATAACCAAAACCAAAAAGAATGGCTGTATGATGTGAATGTCTACCCCAAAAACAACATTGCCAAAGGCACGGTAAGACTTGTCAAGCAAGGCAAACAGGGAAGTACAACAACACCGCTGGCAGGCGTCAAATTCACCCTGAACAAGAAGAATGACACAGATGATGACTATACTGCGGTAAAAACTGACGTTGCCACGGATACGAATGGCAAAATCACTTTAGATAACCTTGCCAAAGGCCGCTACTACCTGCAAGAAACAGGTTATACCGACGGAAATGACAAGGGCTATATCCTGAACACCACCGGCAAATTCTACTTTGACATTGACGAGAATGGTAAGGCTGTGAAAGTTGACGATACCATTGCCGGTAAGGTGGATGACGCAAGTTTTACCATCGACAGCACCCACGCCACTTTGACCGTTACGAACTACAAGCCCGATATTGTAAAGACCGTCACCAAGCGCGACGGCACCACAACTTCACATGAAGCCGATTACGGTGTTGGCGATGCCGTGCCGTATACCCTGACTATCAAAGTCCCTGAAAACATCACCAGCCTGAAAACCTTCAAGGTTACCGATACCACGGTTAAAGCACAGTTGATTCAGAATAAGGACAGTGTAAAAATCAGCGGCAAGAATAATGCTGGCGGCGATGTAACCCTTGCTGAGAGTGCTTACACCATTACTGTTGCACCAGATGCCAACAACTCCGTTATGACGGTTGCCTTTACGCCGAGTGCATTGACTGACGTTGCCGGCGGTGAAATTACCATTGCCTATACCGCTACCGTTCAGAGTGGTGCAGTTGTTGCCGGAAACGGCAACGTGAACACTGCCAAGATCGTCTATTCTCGCAAAACCAACCTGACGGAAGAAACCGGCGGCAACAAGCCCTACGAAATCACGGACAAGGGCGTTGTTTACACCTTTGGTCTGAACATCCACAAGACTGCCAAGGGCGGCACCAAGGACGGAGCGGGTCTTAAGGACGTTACCTTTGACCTGTACAAGAAGGTGGATACGGAAACACTGAATGGAAATAGTAAGTATCCCTTCTGCGGCCAAGAATACGCCGCTATCAGTGGTGACGATGCCGTAAAACTGGGCTTGACCACTAACTCTGCTGAAAATTGGATCAAGGTCAAGACCCTTACAACGGGCGAAAACGGCTACGTCTCCGCAAAGAGTCTGCCCTCCGGCACCTACAAACTGGTCGAGACCAAGACCGTGAATGGCTACAACCTGCTGTCTAAGCCCGTGGATGCCAAACTGAACCTTACCTATGCTGCTGGATGGACAACCACGACAACGTATGATACATATGGCAACCAGACCAAGTCTACAATAACTACCCCGACCTACAAGAGAGACGGCGAGACTGTGACCCCCGGCGAAGAGATTGAAATCATCAACCGCGCGGGCTTTACGCTGCCTGTCACCGGCGGTTTCGGTACGCTGCTGTTCAGCGGTATCGGTGTGCTGCTTGTTTTGGCGGGCGTCGGCGTTCTGTTCAGCCTGAAAAAGAAATCCAACCGTGCGTAATGCACACCATCCAAACACCCACAGCAAAATAAACGGGTAATCCATAGGGGAAGGGCCGGAAACGGTTCTTCCCCTATGGGCGGTTGTGGCAGTGCGTCAACCCTTTACAGAAAGGCTCTTTGCAATGGAAACCACCGTCAAATTAAAACTTGGCTTTGCTGCGCTGATGATCGTCTCCGGCATCGGCGTGGCCATGTACCCCGTTGTCAGCAACGCGGTGGCACAGCGCCACGCAAGCTCGGTCATTGAAAGCTACAACGACACCGTGCAGTCGATGGACGCCGAGAAAATCGACGCCGCCAAGGAGGCTGCGCGCCGCTACAACCAACAGCTGAACAATGCCATTGACCGCGACGCGGCGGGCGAAGCGGACGACATCGGCACAAGCTATGTGGACATGCTGGACGTGGGCGAGAGCCTTGGCTACATTACCATACCCAAAATTGACGTAAACCTGCCCATTTATGAGGGCACAAGCGACGATGTGCTGGTAAAGGGCGTCGGACATCTGGAAGGCTCCAGCTATCCGCTGGGCGGCGCGGGCACTCACAGTGTGCTGACGGGGCATCGCGGTATGGCCGAGGCGGTACTGTTTACCGACCTGGACAAGCTGGGCGAGGGCGACCGTTTTTACCTCCACATCATGGACGAGGTGCTGGCGTATCAGGTGGATCAGGTCAAGGTCGTGGAGCCGGAAAACACCGAGGATTTGGAAATTATCCCCGGCGGGGACTACTGCACGCTGGTCACCTGCACACCCTATGCCATCAACACCCACCGTATGCTTGTGCGCGGCGCCCGTGTGCCGTATACCGGAGAGGATGAGCAGCCCGACACGCCGCAGACCGTGCAGTACCAACAGCTGAATACCGGCAACGTGGTAAAGCGCATTGTGGACGCCTGGCCGTGGATCAGCGTGACGGGCAGTGTGGTTATCGGCGGCGAGGCGCTGCTGTTGCTGCTGCTGTTGCACCGCTGCAAAAAGCGCGAGGAGGAAGACTGATGAAACG
>ERZ773138.2881-NODE-2881-length-12042-cov-32.433636_pt1 | contig 12042 bp, 10 predicted proteins | sample MGYA00511114_ERZ773138 | MGnify/ENA primary metagenome ERZ773138 (study PRJEB29015, sample SAMEA2737805) | human gut metagenome | biome: human gut; feature: human-associated habitat; material: faeces | place: China | collected 2012 ...
CCGATGATTCCAAGGGCAAAACAACCTGTGGCTGGTGGATTTACGGAGAGCAGAGTGTATGGAAGGCTGGCGACAAGAATATTTCGTGCATGGTGCAATATTCAGAGAACACCAGTCATCAGAATGCCTGCTACCGATACGCAGAACTGGGCGGTGCCTATCAGGACGAGAAGAACGAGTGCGGTCTGTCGGGCCAGTACGCCCGCTTCCAGCAGGGTTCGGAATATTCTATGGAAGTAACGTGGAAAAGACAGCTGACGGAATCCATCTCCCTTCAGCCATCGTTCCAGTACATCAAAAACGACAATGGAGACTTCACGACGCTTAGTGCCCGACTCTATGTCAGTTTCTAGAATAAACGAAAAAGATGACTCGCCAAGACGTCTAGTCATCTTTTTCGTTTTTTCTTTTTTATTCAAATTCGGTGCTGAAACCGGAATCTGGAATGGTTGGAGAATCGATGATGAATGATGCGGCTGAGTGGGTAGAGAGGAACGGACCTTTATAGGTGGTCATCTTTCCCTTCACCATGTGGACGTTTTCGAACGATAGTTCTTTTGCCACATTATTTTCTGTATCAACAGACTGGGTAGCCAGCGTGATATCCGTTACATTATCCTCGCCCAGGAAGAAATAGCTACTGAACATGATTTTTTTACCCTTGTATTGATTGCCCGAGATATCGTATGTCTTGGTCAGGGTGGTCTTCTTGAGGCAATGACCCGTAGATGGATTGAAGACATTACCACAGTTGCCGGTAATCGTATATTTAAACGACTTGATGTAGTCTGGACGAATTTCTAATCGGCTGTCCAATACCAATACGCTTACTCCACGTTTCAGGATGCAGTCGTAGTTCTGTCTTTCTTCTCTATCTTTTACAGCAATATCCTGATAGGTATAAAACATATCTGTGACTTCATTGTTAGGGAAGACGACCTTAGTCTGTGATTTGATGCTGACCTTGTTGACTTTTGAAGGGTTATCAGTAGCAGCGGCGATAGCCACCATCTTGTAATTACCTCTAGGCACATACAGTTTCACCTGTCCGAAATTCTTGTCGGTAGAGAATTGGGTTACCAAATACATCGTATCTTTACCTTCCGGAAACAAGGCTACCTCCAACTCAGTAATCTGCTTGCACTCACTCAGGTTCTTCTTCCCATCAGTGTCTGCACGGGTAATCCAAGGAGATGCTGCCTGAGCTACGTCAGCAGTACCTGCTCTGGATTCAATTTCAGAGACTGATTTCTCGAAGAAGTTGAAGCTAACTTCCAGTTTGTCACTTCGTGATGAAGAATCCATCACGCCATCCTCTTTACTACAACTTACTACTAGTAAGGCTGCAATAATAAGCCATAGGCTTTTAGTAAAATATTTCTTCATAGGTTTTAAAATTTGAAGAAATACGCCAGAATATCTGGTATTGTCTGCTATTACCAGCCAGTTGATACAGCCAGCTGTTTTTCTGTAATAGTATTGATGCGAAATTACTAAAATTTTGAATACGCTGTACTCCTCGCCCCCTATTTTTTAACTATCTTAACGAAGTTTTCACCTGATTAAATAAATAGGGGGCTTTTATGGGCACTTATAGACTACTCCTGCTCCACCTTCACTCCCGTAATCCGGCTTTTGAAATCGCCAGCCTTCTGGAGTGGGAACACCAGCGTGCGCTGATAGTGCATCTTGGCAGAAGGATTATAAACGATAGGCTGAGTGGCTGTAGCATCACTCTTCTGGAATGTAGCCAGGTCTTTCTGCTGCATCGCATAAAGGGTGAGCGGACCCAACTCCTCGCGCAACTTGCCATCCACATAAAGACAGGTCTTCCTGTTATCGCCCGTAATCGCCAGAGTTACCTTCTTGCCCTTCTCTACCCTGTAGTTGAACTTGTTGAGATAACCCTCGTGGGCAAAACCAAGCTGACCACTTTCAGGGTCGGCAAGATAGAAGGTGGCGTTATCTGACGAGAACAACACCGTGCCCTTCGGTTCATCGGCTCCCTCGATGGTGAACTCCACCCGATAGCCATAGCCCACTTCCTTCTCGCCCGTGGTCTGACCAGGATTCAAAGTCTCTATTCTTAGCTGCTTGCCCTTCTGCCAGCGTGCTGCCTCGTTTACCGCAGGAGCCTCGCTGAGCGCAAGACGAAGACGATTGAAATCTTCAAAGGAGAAAGATGTTGCAGCACCCGTCCAACATTTTGCCGACAGCGTCTGCAGGGCAGGGAACAATCGGTCGTGAATATCCTTCACCGTAATGCCGTTGCCCGCATGGTCGTTCCATACGGCAAACATACCGCCGAGAATGGCTGGGTCGTTCTCCTCGAACTTCTCGTTGCCAATCTGTGCCGGAGTCCATGAATCGTAGAGGTACTGGCAATTCAGGTAATCGTAATAATAGCCTGCTGCCGGAACGATGTAAACCAATCCGTCAGGAATGCTCACCAGTTTGTAGCCCTGGCGCTTCATCTCCTTAGGGTCTGCATAACCATTGTACCAGCAATGCATCATCACGTTCTCCGACTTTACCTTGGTGTCGCCCTTGGCATGAGTAAGTGCGCCCCAAACGGCAGCCTGCTTGCCAAACGACTCCACATATTTAATATAATGGTCTGTGAAGTAGCGGAATTTCTCCACCACCTCCTTCTTGGCGTTGGAATACTCATCGGTTCCGATGTGCACTACCTTACCACGGAACACGGGGTTCTTACCCTCCAAATATTCCTTGAAGAGCCCATCCACAAACTTGTAGGTCTCGGGATTGAAGAGGTCGAGATGATCCATTCCATATTCCTTGGACCCGATTTCCGGCTTGTAATGGGTGAAGGCGAGCGAATGGGCAGGCACATCTATCTCGGGGATGATATTGACACCATACTGCTCTGCCAGTTTCTGGAGTTCGATGAACTCAGCCTTGGAATAGCTGCCATCCTTTGCCGTGAGTCCCGGATAGGTGTCGCATTCCAGGCGGAAAGCTGCCGGGGTCTTCGCCCAGTCGTTACCGAAATACTGTCGGAATCCGTTATCGTTGAGATGAATCTGCAGGGTGTTCATCTTGTAATAAGACATCATCTTGACCAGCGAGCGCAGATAAGACATCGGGATGAACTTTCTTCCGCAATCCATCATGAAGCCTCGCAGCCCATAGGCAGGCTTATCCTGGGTAGAACCCTTTGGCAGCACGAAACCTGCCGAACGCTGCTGCTCTGAAAGCTGCAGCACGGTGCGGGTACCCCATACCAGTCCTTCTACCGAAGAAGCCGTGATGGTGGTTACGTCGCCGATGGTGAGGCGATAGCCCTCCTTGCCGAGCTGCCTGGCCGATTTCTTATCAGCTTGGAGCACCAGCACGATGTCGCCGGCAGAAGGCTTTCCCGTCTTGGGCGTGAGCGGTTTTCCCACCAGGTCATGATAATCGGCAGCAAAGAGTTTCGCCACATCCTGGGCGTTTTTTCCTCCCTTCACCACGTATTTGCCCGATGGGGTAAACATTCCCTCTGCCCCGCTCCATTGCTTGAGTTCAGGGATTACAAAAGGTTTTTCGTTGACCGTTGCCCAGCCACACGAAAGCACCAAAGTGCAGCAAGCCGTCAGCAAGAGACGCTTGAAATCATTTAGGTTTTTCTTCATATTTTACTGTTTTAATCGTAAAGATAAAAAATGCGCTCCATCATGTGCCACTTCTCATCGCTCGTAGCACCCTTGCCGCACTTCTGGAACTTGCCTACCACTTCCTCCCATTCTGCCTGTCTAGGGAGGGTGGCGAGTTCTGCCATTTTCTTGTCCCAATCGAAATCTACGGGAGCATCCACAACCATCACCAGTCGGTTGCCGAAGATGTAAATCTCCATCTCCAGGATACCTACCTGTCGGATTCCGTCACGGATCTCCTTCCATTGCACACCTTCTGAATGCAGGCGGCGATACTCGCGGATAGCCTCCTCATCAGATTCCAACTCCAGCCACTGCACGTAGCGTTTGGTGGCTACAGGATACTTCTTCTGTTCATAACCTTTCATCATAATCATTAGGGTTTTAAAGATTAAACATTATATTATCTGCAAAAATAATGCAAGCGAGCGCAATGTAAGCTTGCTTACAAATTGCCGAGCGCAGCTTATTTTCTGCAAAAATATGAAAAAAAATTGAGGTAAACAAGCCAAGTTACCGATATTTTGTTTATTTTTGCATTATCATTGCAGAAATGCAAGTTATGATTTACAAAACAATTCCATAAGATTAAAAGAAACTAAAGATTTACGATATGAAGAAACTACTTTTATCCATCGCCTTTCTGCTCCCTGCTATGGGAATGATGGCGCAGACTCAGGTAAAGACAGCTGAAGGTATTCTCGAAGGAAAAGACCTCTCAGGCATCACAGTTTTCAAGGGTATTCCATTTGCAGCCCCTCCTGTGGGCAATCTCCGCTGGAAGGCTCCTCAGCCAGCCCAGAAATGGCAGGGCGTGCGCGAGGCAAAGGAGTTCGGACCGAACCCGATGCAGGAACCTATCTTCGGAGACATGAACTTCGGCACGAAGACAAACAGCGAGGATTGCCTATACCTTAATATATGGACTCCTGCAAAGACCATGAAGGAGCATCTGCCGGTTTTGATTTATTTCAACGGCGGAGGACTGATGGCTGGCAGCGGAAGCGAACCTAGATATGCGGGCGATGCAATGGCGCGCAAGGGCATCATCTCCATCACAGCCAACTATCGTGAGGGCATCTTCGGATTCTTCGCTCATCCACAGCTCTCCAAGGAAACATCCTACAAGGGTTCCGGCAACTATGGATTCATGGACCAGGTGGCAGCCATCCAATGGGTGAAGGATAACATCGAGGCTTTCGGCGGAGACCCTAACCGCATCACCATCGTAGGCGAATCGGCTGGTTCCATGTCAGTAAGCGCCCTGATGGCTTCCCCTCTCTGCCAGGGACTCTTTGCTCAGGCTATGGGTTCCAGCGGTTCGGTGATGGGATTCAAGAAGATTGCTACCCAGAAGGAAGCCGAGGAGAAAGGCGTGCAGCTTGCCCAGAAAATCGCAGAGAAGATGGGTAAGGAAACGGGCAAGAAGGTGAAAAAGAACATAGGAATGAAGAATCTCAACGAGCTTCGTGCCCTTCCTGCCGAGGAACTGATGAAACTGGCGGGAGTAAGAGCGGTTCCTGTCTATAATATCGACGGATATTTTATGAAAGAACAGCCTGTAGATGTCTTCGCCAAGGGCGAGCAGACCAAGGTGCCTCTGCTCATTGGTGGCAACAACCAGGAGATGACTCCATGGGCGGTATTGATGGGCAAACAGCCTACCGTTGAGAATCTGAAGGCTGGCGCCAAGGCCACCTTCGGGTCAGAGAACATCGATGAACTCTTCCGTCTTTACGGAATCAACAGCGACAAGGATGTACTGGAGCAGCCGGGTGTGAATCTGGCTTCGGATATCTTCCTGGATTATTCTACCTGGAAGTGGGGCAACATGCACAAGCTGACCGGCGGACAGCCAGTTTACCGCTACCGCTATTGTCATCCTCGCCCAGCAATGGCCATCAAGGGAAAGGTAGCAGCTTTGGCTGGCGGCGTGATAGATGCGAAGGAAGATGCAGCTCCTGCTCCACAGGATAAGGGTGCCGTTCACTCTGCCGACATAGAATATGCTATGGGTACCTTGCCTACCAACCGCGTGTTCAACTGGCAGCCTGAGGATTACATGATCAGCGACATCTTCAGCCAGTATTATGTCAACTTCGTGAAGACCGGAAATCCAAATGGTCTGGGTCTGCCGGAGTGGCCATCCACCAATGGCAAGGCAGTTGCTCCTGTGCTTCAGATAGATGTAAAGACAGAAGTGAAGTCTGATGCCCAGATGGAGAAACGCTATGATTTCATCGACAAAATGTTCTGGGAGAAGAAATAGAGATGTTTCAGAAATTCATCATCAATAGAGACGGAGTGCTGAAGTTCGGGCACGTCTATCTTCACCGTGACATGCTGGCCCCGGGTGAGCAATGCACCTACGGCGGAGGTTTATGGAAAATTGATGAAGGCAGGGGAGCCATCGTGCTCTATGGAAGGAGTTTCGACTTCGGTCCTCCCGATTTCGACTTTGTGAAACAGATAGACTGGACGGGCTTGGGGGGAACCCCTCGCCCGCTGCTCTATCTGCCGCATTGGCCTAACGAGGAAGAGATTGTGCCTATCATCATCAATTGAGAAAATAGTATAATATTCTATAAATTCTATGCAAAAAGTTTGCTCTTAACAGATAAAAGCGTACTTTTGCGAAAAGAATTCACTTAAAAAGCAGTATAGTATGAAAAAGAAATTAGTTTTGACTGCAGCCGTTATCGCTGCATTGTCAGTTGTCTCTTGCAATAGCAAGAAGACAAATAGCCAGGGAGCTGATCAGGATAGCCTCAGCTATGCAGGAAATGATTCGCTCAATTCTAACGATATCGTGCTCGATTCCATCGCCGGCACCTATGAGGGAACTCTCCCTGCTGCCGATTGCCCAGGAATCAAGACAGTATTGACGCTCAATGCCGACAGTACCTATCAGTATTCTGCCGACTATCTGGAGCGCAAGGATGGTCACGACGAAGCAAGCGGTATCTTCAAGGTATTGGCTAACAACGTAGTAGAAATCATCCGCCCATCCAGCGGCGAGACTACTTACTTCAAGGTGAAGGATGCCAACAGCCTCATCATGACCGACTCGCTCGGTACTGAGCCTGAAGGCGCCATGGCTAAGCACTATGTGCTGACCAAGAAGAAGTAAGCTATTCACATCTAAAAAAAGCACCCATCTCATATCTAGAAAGCATCTTTTTCTGCTTCCGGAATACGAGATGGGTGCTTTGCGTTGTGGCAGTTGGCGAAAGATATGGAGTCGGCATACTCCTGATATTACAAACCCATTACATTCTCAACTTTCACGTTAAATTCAATTAAGTTTTACCTCATAACTTTCGCTATTTCAGATATTTTTCCTAATTTTGCGTCCACGTTTCCAACGGATGAAATGAATATTAAGATTAGATTATAAAATTAGGTATTATATAAAATAGACAAGGAAAAAGGAAAAAAGAAAAATGGAACATGTTTTTACTGAATCGATGTTTTTGGTGGGCTTCGTGATATTCATCGCCGCCATACTCGTATTAGACATGCTGGTCATCGACCGAAAGGCGCATGTGGTTTCCATCAAGGAAGCTGGCTCCTGGACGGCAGTATGGATTATTCTCGCTCTCGCCTTCGCCGTGTTCATCTACTTTCATGGAGACATGGTGCACGGCATAGAGAACTTCGACGACCTGAAGCTGATAGCCTCGCGCTATGCTTCTCATCTCAAACTGGATCCGAACGATTATGAAGGGAGTCTGCAGCAATATCGCCACTACATGACCATCTCTTACATCTCGGGTTATCTGATAGAGAAGACACTCTCAGTGGATAATCTCTTCGTGATGATGATGATTTTCAGTTCGTTTGGAGTGGACAAGAAAGATTACCAGCACGTATTGAACTGGGGTATTCTGGGAGCCATCGTGCTTCGCTTCGTCTTCATCTTTGCGGGTGCAGCCCTCATCAACCGATTCGCCTGGATATTGCTCGTATTCGGAGGATTCCTGGTTTACAGCGGTGCCAAGATGTTCTTGAACAGAAACAAGAAGGAAGAAATCAATGCCTTGGATCATCCGGTAGTGAAGTTCATGCAGCGACGTCTGCATCTGGGACCTCTGGTAATGACGGTGGTGTTCATCGAGTTCTGCGATCTGATTTTCGCTTTCGACAGTATCCCTGCCGTATTCTCGGTTTCGCTCGACCCGTTCGTGGTGTTCTTCTCCAACATCTTCGCCATCCTGGGCTTGCGTGCCCTCTTCTTCCTGCTGGCAGCAATAGCCGATAAGTTCCGCTACTTGAAGGTGGGCGTGAGCGTGCTGCTGGTGTTCATCGGTGTAAAGATGCTCATCCACGATTTCTTCGAGATTGATGCAGTAAGTTCGCTGGTATTCATCATCCTCGTCTTGCTCGTCAGCATCGGAGCTTCGGTGGTGATTCCGCAGAAAAAGGAAGCTTAAAAACACAAAACGCAGTAATACGCCCTGAAAGGGCAGAAGCTCCTAGCCCAGGGCACCGCCCTGGGTTTACGCATAAGCAAGAATGTCGCCCTGTAAGGGCAAAAGCTTTTAAGTGTACCTGGAAAGTACAAAGTTTTTGCCTTTACAGGGCGAACTGTTTATATTTCTAATACCTCCTCAACGGTCTATACTTAATGGTATAAATCCGGTTGAAATAATCCTTCCATTCATTCGGCTCCTTATCATCATCCCGAACAATCCGGATGCCATAAAACCTGGTGCCCGTTTCCTTATACTCCTTGAACCTCGCCAACATCTGCTGCGGCGGATTCGGAATCAGGAAATCCGTAATCCAAAGCACATCGGCATTCACATAATGCAGACCATCGTTATCGAGCAAATCAAACATCTGGTTCATCATCTTCTTTGCCGAAGTTCCACCGCCTATAAAAGGCAGATGGGTTGTAGTAGGCTGGCGCCTGACACCACGACCCGTATGAGCCTGACCATCAGAAGATAAATCTGCAGAATTATCGGGAATTTCTGTAGACTCCACAACCGTGATTCCAATCCTCTTCAACCGCTCCGCCTTCCGCTTCGCCATCAAATCGATGGCACGGGTGCTCACGGAGAAATCTATCAGAAAGCAATCCCGCTCCAAATCCTCTGCCGTTTCTTCCAACAGGGAAATCAGCGTAGAAGAAATCCTTTCAGGCGTTCCATACATACTCGCCGAAGTATCCAGGCAAACTATCATCGGCCCCTTTCGGGAAGCATGGGTAAAGCCGAGTTTGCGGGATGGCTTCGACATTTCGCTCTTATAACGGAAAGTCTGGAGCCTGCGGGTTCGATACTTATAGATAAAAAGCCCCTCCATATCCTCATCGCTGTATTGCGCCAACTCCAGTGGAAGAAGCGAATTGAGATCATCGCCCACGGTAATGCCCTCGATGTCGCTTCCTGCGGAATGCTCCATCTTCATCTCCACCCCCGAGGCGATAGTGAGCCTATCTTTTCCGTTGGCATCTGCCACACGACCCATCTTCGCCACAATCTCCTTGATTTCCGGATATTTATCCTGAATCTTCACCTGATTCAGACGACGTTCAAATTCCGTTTCCGTCCATCCGTTCGTCATCAGTTCCCAGGCCTGCACGGCTCGCTGCTCAGAAACGCCCTTCGTCTTCATGTTGCGGGTTATCTGGTCCATCATGCGAACCAATCCCGTTTCGAAGTTATTCTGACGGAGCGAGATAAAATCCTTCAGTTTCTTCAATACCTGATGGTCGATGCACACCTTCCAGTCTCTTACCAGACGCTCCCAGTTTTCGGGTTTCGAAGCTCCATCGCCAGCCATCAGTTTCAGGAAGAAAGACTTATCGAATCCATCCTCCCGGTGTTCCTGCTCCAACTGGTCGATGAGCGGAAGCCACACCTGCTCATCCATTCTCTTAAAGGGAGTCCAGTCGAGCACATCATCAGCCCGATGACTTTCGGTCCAGGCACGTTGGCGCTGGAATCGCATGTGATGAACGCATTCCACGATGAACTTTCCCACACAATCATAGAATACCTTGCTCTTGATCTTGCTGTTCACCACCTGGCGCACGAATTTCTGCACCTCTTCACCAGTTTCCGGAATCGTCACTTTCAGGGTAAAGAGATGAATCAGATAATCCTTCAGCGGGTCTTCCTTCAGATCCCAAGGCATGGCTGCGCCAGTCGGATCAGGAATCTTCACCTGCCCCGACTTGCAGAAGTCGTCCAGCATCTTCAAGTAATACTGTGCTTCCGCCAAGTCCTTGTTATTCTGGTATTTCATCTTATTCGATATTTTTTACCAAATTGGTAAAAGCTTCTTATATATTATAGGAAGACTAAGCCTTCTCTTTCTCCATTTTCTCCATCAGATATTCTGCGAAGATTCTTGCTGCACTCTCCACTTTGGCTGCGCAAGGACGAGACTTGTAGTATTCTGCCGTTCTTGCCGAAGCCACATAGCTGGATTGCGCCTTTTCATGACCCTTCAAACCCAGAATCTCGGCACAGATGATACTGCCATTCTGCTCCTTCGATTTGGCTAACAAATCCTGCACCACCTTGTAGCAGACCGATTTGCCCTCGCGGTCATCCCCCTCGGTCTGTCCGCAATCCAAGCCCACGAGCACCACGATGCCCGAAACGGCTCCACACATCATTCTCATTCTGCCAACTCCACCACCGAAGCCGGCACCAATGCGCTTTGCCATCTCATCATCAAGACCATACAAATCGGCAAAGGCAGCCACCACCGACTGGCAGCAACCATAGCCCTGCATAAAATTCTCCACCGCCTGGTGAACACGAGTCTCCAACTCTGGAGATAAAGTTATCTGTTCGTTCATCATGTTTTTGTTCTTCTAAATATAATAATGTATAAGTAACAGGAGGCGCGATTAAACCTCATAAAGTTTCATCGTATTATGCCTCATAAAGTTTCATCGTATCCTGTCGGGTAAACGCCAACTCCTTATAGAAATCACGGAGATAGGCCGAAATATCTGCCTTATCATCCGAAGACACAAAGAGATTCTCGCCCAACTGCCTTTCCAGCGAAGTCAAGCCATCAGAAAGGGTTTCGATTTCCCCCTCATAATCTCTGCCATCATCAGGATTTCTGCGAACCCGATGATACTTGATATCCTCGGCAAGCGCATTCTTCATCTCCACCAGTTTTTCTGCAAAAGGAGAAAAGAGTGCCCGGATTACGATGCTTCGGATAGCATCCCGCTCTTCCGGTTCCTGCCACAGACAATGGTAGATAGGAAGCAGGTCGCAGATATCCACCTCTTCCCTATCCTGCATAAAGGCAGAAGTGCGAAGCAGGCGAACGATATTTTTCCATCGGCGGTCGCTCACATAGATATTTCGGCGCTCGGCAGCCTCATCCACATTCACGGCTCTCAGAGATTTACGGATGGCAGAAATCGCATCGAGCACCTCCTCCTTCACGCCAATCTTACAGATTTTCTCCGCCCATTCAGCATACTCCTCAGGGGATATTCTTATATCGCACACGGATTTCACAGATCTCACAGATTTTTTCTTTGTATTCTCAGAAATAAACAAATCTCTTTCTGATGTTTCTACTCCCATTGGCGTTTGCTTTACAGAAGACTTCTTGGACATAACATTAGCCTCATCCGTGGAATCAGTGAGATCCGTGTGAGACTCATTAGAATCCAGCAGCATTGCACGGAAATTCTTCTCCAGCTTAATCGGTCGGCTCTCTATTCTAATCACGAATCGGTCCCAGAGCGCCTCCAGTCCTTCTCCCTTAGCCGGCAACTCATTACTAGCCGCCACGAGAAGCTTCAGCGGAAGATGCATTTCGCGATTGCCATTTCTGAAGATTTTCTCGTTAATCACCGTGAGGAGCGTGTTCTGGATAGCAGGACCCGCCTTCCAGATTTCATCCAGGAAAACCACATCGGCAGTAGGCAGATACCCCTCCACCGCACGCTCGTAAGTATCCGAAGTCTTCAGTTTCTGAATGCTCACTGGACCGAAGATTTCATCGGGCGTAGAGAAGCGTGACATCAGATACTCAAAACTCCGAGCATCCCAGAACGCCGTCTTCAACTGTCTGGCCACCATACTCTTCGCCACACCCGGAGGTCCTAAAAGAATAACGCTCTCGCCTGCCAGAGCGGCAAGGAGCGAGAGCGAAATTTCAGTATTTTTTTCATAAATGCCCCGGTTCATCTCCTGGAGCAAAAGTTTGAATCTTTCCAGCATGTAATTACTTTACGTTGCCCACCTTAATCAAATACTCAGCAATCTGAACTGCATTCAGGGCAGCACCCTTACGAATCTGGTCGCCGGTCAACCACAATGTGTTACCATTGTCATCAGCCAAATCCTTGCGGATACGACCTACATATACATCGTCCTTACCGGCGCTCTCCAATGGC
>ERZ773138.2885-NODE-2885-length-12028-cov-15.770317_pt1 | contig 12028 bp, 8 predicted proteins | sample MGYA00511114_ERZ773138 | MGnify/ENA primary metagenome ERZ773138 (study PRJEB29015, sample SAMEA2737805) | human gut metagenome | biome: human gut; feature: human-associated habitat; material: faeces | place: China | collected 2012 ...
AGCGGCAACTCTGATATCTTATCATGACCGCTTTCGTTTGTCAACAACTTTTTTAAAAACTTTTTTATCTTGAAAAACTTTCGTTTTTCGCGACAATCGATATCTTATCATACCTTGTCGGTATCTGTCAACAGCTTTTTCAAAAACTTTTTAAGTCTTATCGGAAGCTGTTTCGTTGTCTTAGCACTGCCGCAACAACGAAACTGAGTATATCACCCTATCTTCCACTTGTCAACACTGTTTTTTATTTTTTTCAAAAAATATCTACAATAGTTGAATTGTATATTCATTTGATGCATTTTTAAGACGAAGTGCTATCGTCTGTACAGCACCTGCCACATCTTCGTTTACTTCCAGTAATAATACCAGTTCCTGTGTCTGTCCGGGTTCCAGTGTCTCCGCATAGGTAGACATGTCATTCGGCAGCATGGTAGTCAGCGCATTTGCTCTGATGCTGTCATTCACTGTAATAATATATCTGGAATTCGTATTCAGCAGATCTATCGTCTCTTCCTGCTCTGATCCATTTGTCAGATGAAATCTGAGTACCAGCAATTTCTTCCCCATGGATGCGTCCAGCGCAAAATAGTCATCCTCAACCCCGTCCTCGGGATAAGAATCTGCTACCATATAATCCTCATAGGTAATGCTGACACCTTCCGGCAGGCCAAAAAAATCTTCCATACTGGCAGTAATCTCTTCCTGCGCCGTGGGCATCGTCACTTCCGTGGTACCGGTGCTACCCGTCTCTTCCGCTTTTTCCTCTTCCTGCGATGCTTCCTTTGCTGCTTCCTTTTCCAATTTGGCGATCACCATTTCGGGATCTACCAGGCGGCTACGATTATTGGCATCATATTTTAACAAAGTAACTGCCGCATACTCTCCGACCCGCTGGGATTCCTCTTCCGTCAGATCCGGGATCTCGTTGCCGCAGGCTGTCATGGATAACATCATTGCACATAATAAGGCTCCGCATACCATATTTTTATTACGTCCTGTCATAGTTCGTTCCTTTTCTTCCTTCCTGTCCATTGCATCACTCATTGCATTTCTTTTCCAGTATAATATAGATTCCGGCAATTACAAGAGCAATTACGCCTACCACGAAGAAAAGTATGGTCTTCTGCAGGATCGGTGCGCCCCAGTAATCATATAAGGCTATTTTACCACAAGTACACAAAGAAAGCACTAAGCCATAGATTCTGACGGGCTTATCCTTTTTCACGAAACCGGCAGTCACGCTTACCAGTGCGATCAGCATGATCAGAATGCTGTTGATCACAGGGATATTCGTCTTGACGATCAGTGCCATATAGGTCAGGAATATCACGATGATCAATTCTCTGTGTTTAAAATTCTTATAATATTTTTCCTGCAGGGTCAGCACCAGATAAGCCAGTACAAAAACAAACATACATAAATAAGTAATGTAGGAATTCCGATAGATCGGATTTGCCAGAGCGATCAGTGCTCCGATCTGTCCGATCAGGACGGATACATTAAATACGAGGATTCCCTTGTCCCGCATACAATTCACATTATTGAACAGCAGAATGCTCACGAAGAGAATTCCGGAAAATGCCGGCAGTTTTATCATAGGCATCAAATGCGACAGAGCAAAAAATGCCAGTGAAAAAGTCAGCACGATCTCCTGGTAGGTACTCCATTCATGCACAAGGAACATACTGAGGATCGTTCCTGCCAAAAGCACATAAGCATAGGGGATCTCCTTCCCGTTCATCAGAAGCAGGATACAATATACCGTAGTAATGATGGCATCCAGTGCCGCAAGGCCCCCTTTTGCCAGGCGTGACAGTACTTTTACTGCTATCAGCAATACCGTAGCACAGATCACGATCCCCCAATCATTCTCTATTACTGAAAATCCACAGAAAGTCACGAAACTGAAGAAATAGCAGGGAAGCCATTTCTGCCATCCCTTTTCCGCCTTCCGCATAGCAATCACAGTCAGTATTGTGATAACAAATGCTATTCCGGTCAGGGCAAAAATGCCAATATATCCATCCGTCTCTGCTGCTCTCCAATAATCATCCATACCGGCACCCGTCATAATTCCGGATACCAGAATAAATGCAATGTAAATAGCAAGCAATCCTCCACTTTTCACCACACGTCCGGTCTGCTTTTCTATTTGCGCATAACGGCTCTGTACGACAAGTACCAGATGTGCTATCAGGAAAAACACACTATAAGCTACAACCGCAACACCAACCGACATGCCCTGTGTCCACACAATACAGCCTACAGCCGTCGGGAACAGCATTGTGGTACTGGCAAGCAGGATCAGCTGTGATGCCGTATGGAATCTGTGCACCGGTACACAGGCGCACAATATACTCAGGATCAGGATCAATCCCATTACCATCAGGACCTCCGCCATCGATAACCCGGAGGACATGGATAGTGGGTAAGCACAGAGCCAGCAGGAAGCAATTCCCAGCAGTCTGTGGATCAGCGAATCCCGTTTCCGGCTCAACAATACCGTGCCTACGGTGATCACACCAATGATCAATGCTGCGGGAAACATCCCGAAATTATGTAAGGACAGCGTATTGATCATGGTGGACAGGTACAAAGCCGCCATGCCGATCGCCGAAAATATCTGTGCTAGCTTCGGTAATTTTCTCCGGATCAACAGCTCTGCCAGCAACACTACGCCCAGGGATACCACATAGAGAGAGATTCCCTTGATCCATCCGTTCATGAAATACATTCCCATCAGCACCAGGGCTGTCAGGATAAATACGCCTCCCACCACCGACAGAGCTATGGTTCCAATGAGATATTCCGCATTCTGCTTTTTCTTCGTCCCCTGTACTACAGTCTCTGCTGCCGGCTGTGCGGAGAACTGCCCTGACGATTGTGCAGTAACCTGTTCTGCCGGTTGCCCAGTGAACTGTCCTGCCGGCTGTTTCTGCATGGGCTCCTGTGTAGAAGGCTGTACGGACTCCTGTATCTGCCCTGCGGCAGCACTTTCTGCTCTTGCCGCATTCAGTTGCTGTCTCTGATGCCAGTATTCCACGCTTTTATCCAGCTCCGCCTGTAACTGCTCCACATACTGGGGCTGTTTCTGTATTCTCGGGATCAGCTGCTGTACATACTGTGTAAAGATCGGGTCCTTGGACTGCATCAGGTATTCCCTTGCCTGCTGCTCCAAAAGCTTTGCTCTGTCCTGCTGTGTATTCTGTTCCATATAATATCCTCCCGCATTGTATGATCTATTGCGTCATGTATGTTTTGTATCTCTCCATGTCCTGTCTGTGACAGTCGGCATGGATCAAAATACCGTCTTCCCTGTACTCCGTAGAAAAAACCTGCGCCTCTTCCATAAGATAGGAAGCTACATTCCCCGCGCTGTACGGTATCAGGAAAGTACAATCCACATTGTCCGCATAGACCTGCTGCTCAATGGCTTCTGCCAGTTCACGGATACCGGTATTCTGCCCTGCGGCGAGATACCAGTGCTCCTGTCTCTTCTGCGGCAGTGGTTCCATGCCGCATTTGTCTGCCTTATTATACACCACAATCTGCGGAATGTCACCTGCTCCCAGTTCCTTCAGAGTATCGGCAGTGACCTGCATCTGCTGTCTGTAATTTTCATCGGAAAAATCCACCACCTGGACCAGCAGATCTGCGTATTTTACTTCTTCCAGGGTCGAACGGAATGCCTTTACCAGACCGTGAGGCAGCTTATGAATGAATCCAACCGTATCCGTCAGGAAAAACGGCTTATTATGCCCTGTGTCTATGCTACGGACGCTGGTCTCCAATGTGGCGAACAGCATATCTTTTTCCATGACCGTCTTCTCCGGAAGTTCTCCGAACTGTTCCACCATGCGGTTCAGGATCGTAGACTTTCCCGCATTGGTATATCCCACCAGCGCCACCTGCGGAGTCCGGGACTGCTGTCTTTTCCTACGCTGCACATCCCGGGTCCTGCTGACATCCTCCAGTTCCTTTTTCAGTTCCGTGATCCGGTGTTCGATCTTACGTCTGTCCAGCTCCAGCTTCTTCTCACCGGTACCCTTGTTACTCATGCTGCCGCTGGCGCCGCCCTGACGGCTCAGTGCATCGTACATGCCCACCAGTCTCGGAAGCATGTATTGCAATCTCGCTGTCTCCACCTGCAGTTTGGCTTCTCTGGTCTGTGCACGTATGGCAAATATGTCAAGGATCAGATTCGTACGATCAATAACGGTAAGCTCCAGCTCCTTGCCCAGGTTACGTACCTGCGAAGGTGTCAGGGAATTGTCAAATACGACCTCCTGCGCGCCTCTCTCCTCCGCCAGTCTGCGTACATCATCCACCTTGCCCGTTCCGATATACAATGCTTTGTTCACATGATCCAGCCGTTGTACGATCTGACCCACGACTTCCTTCTCCGCGGCTTCTGCCAGACTTGCCAGTTCTTCCATGGAATATTCAAAATCCGCTTCTTCCCCGATGTCCACACCGACTAACAGCACCTTTACCGGTGCCTCCTGCATCTGTTCTTCCCTCATATAAAAATATATCCTTTTAAAATCATTATTTTGTCTCTAATTCAAACCAGAATTCCACACCGTTGGTATAATTGATCACACCGTAAGGCTGGTTCATGGAATCCATGATTGCCTTCACGATGGACAGTCCCACACCGCTACCGCCGTATTCTCTGGTTCTGGCTTTATCTACTTTATAGAATTTTTCCCAGATGTGGCCGATGGAATCCTCCGGGATCGGTTTGCCGGTATTGAATACCGATACGCGCACCCTGCCATCCTTCTGTTCCATTTTGACATCGATGATCTTCTCACCTTCGCAGTGATTCACCGCGTTGGAGAAAAAGTTCATAAATACTTCTTCTATTTTAAATTCATCCGCCCAGGCATAGATGGGAGGATACTCTTCCATCCGCACCGTGATATCGTTCTGTTTGGTCAGAATTGCCGCCGACTGGATATAATTCTTCACCAGTGCCGTAATTTCGAAACGCTCCATAGTCACAACATCGTTGCCGAATTCCAGCTGGTTCAGCGTCAGAAGCTTTTTCACCATGTTGTTCATCTTCGCCGCTTCATCCACGATGACATCACAGTAGAACTGTCTGCTCTCGGGATCGTCATTGACACCCTCCTGCAGTCCTTCCGCATAGCCCTGGATCAGAGCGATGGGAGTCTTCAGTTCATGGGAGACATTCGCCAGGAACTCCTTACGCATTTCATCGATAGCTTCCTTTTTCTCCACATCCCGCTGCAGCTCATTATTCGCAGTCTTCAGTTCTGAAATCGTCTGTTCCAGGGAATCGGACAGTTTATTAATGTTCTCACCCAGCAGATCGATCTCATTATGAGCCCTGCCCTGATATTTTGCTTCAAAATCCAGCTGTACCATCCGCTGTGAGATATCGTTCAGCTCCAGGATCGGCTTCGTCACACGTCTGGAGACAAACCAGATAATAATACCACCCGCCAGTGCTCCCAGACAGCCGACCAACACGTAAAAACGATTAGCGATCTTAGCGCTCTCCTGAATACTGGAGAGCGGTGTCTGCATGATAAAAGAGATTCCGGTGTTCAGCCTTCCGTAGATCTCTAAATATTCCTTATTCTCCTGCCCGGTTCTCTGGATCACATAGTCATCACCGTTCTCGATGATCCGCTCATTATCCGGAAACGTTCCGAAGCCGAACACATAGCCGATCAGACGGTTCTCCAGTCTCTCGCCGCCGTTGATGGATACATATTTCATGTTGGAATTCACGTCCATGACACATACTGTCATGTTATAGCTTCTGCACACATCATCCAGCTCATGTGCGAATTCTTCCGAGCCATAGCTGTCACTCTCCGCCGCCTGCTTGATCGTCTCATAAGCATCGTGAATGACATCCATCTTGCTCTGCATATAGACTCTGCCTAAAAACATGTAATTCAGCAGCAGGCACAAAAGGATCGTCCCGATCATCAGCCCGATAAATATCCAGGCGAACTGTCCTCTGATGGAATGCACTTTTTTCTTCTGCTGTTTATTCTGCTGTTTCATCCATTTTGTACCCCATTCCCCATATGGTCTTGATGAGATTGCCTTCCTCGCCCAGCTTGCTGCGCAGCTTCTTCACATGGGTATCAATGGTACGGGCATCCCCGAAGTAATCATAGTTCCATACGTTGTTCAGTATCTTCTCTCTGGACAGGGCAATTCCCTTATTTTCCATAAAATAGGTCAGAAGCTCGAATTCTTTATAGCTTAAGTCCACATCTTTGCCGTCTATGATCACGCGGTGTGCTGTCTTATCCACAGTGATCCCACCGCAGGTCAGTGCTTCGTCCTGCCCTAACTGGTTCGTCCTGCGTAGGATCGCTTCCACCCGCGCCACCAGGATTTTGGGGCTGAAGGGTTTGGAAATATACTCGTCCACTCCCAGCTGAAAACCCTGCAGCTCGTCTCTCTCATCTCCGCGGGCTGTCAGCATAATAATAGGAACTTGGGAGTTCACACGGATCTCCCGGCATACCTGCCAACCATCCATTTTTGGCATCATGACATCCAGAATGATCAGTGCAATATCCTTATCCTTATAAAAAATATCCAGTGCCTCCTCGCCGTCTCCGGCCTCCAGCACCTCAAAATTACTCTTCACCAGGAAATCCCGGACCAGCTTACGCATCCTGCTCTCATCATCTACTACCAGTATTTTCAGTCTGTCCATACATACCCTCACCTTTCTGTTGTAGACATAGTATAGCGCAGAAATATGTCAATTCTGTGAAACTTCGGTCTCCGTATTTCCTGTATTCCCTGTATTTTCTATATGTAGCTCTCTCTCTTTTTCCCTAACCGTCTGCTCTCTCTGGGTCAGCTCCTGTTCCCAGGATGCGTATTTATTCTGAAGATTCCGCTCGTAATTCAGGATATTGGGTTGGTCGGAATTCAATGTGATCACAAACATGGCAATGATCGCCACAATCATCACGATGTTCATGATCACTGACAGGCAAAGACCCGCCTTTTTGCCCCCGTCTTCCGGCATCGGCTGGATCCGTCTTCTGGCAGGGGACGTCTTCGTCCTGACATCGGCAAAGTTCGTCCACAGAGGGATCGGAGGCACTTCCTCCCCCAGTTCTTCTTCCCGGGCGCGCAGCTCTCCCTGCAGCTCCCTGAGGTACTCCAGTCCTACCGGGGTGCGGAACACCCGGTCTTCCAGTGCTTTTTTATAAATGGCAAGAACCGACTGAATATCCGTATGATCAATGCGCTTATCCAGATAGGCGATCTTCTGCCGTTCCTGCTCCGCAAGTCTGGCATCCTTCTCGGAATAGAAGGCGAAGCCGGACACTACATGTTCTCTCTGTTCTACATCCATTTACAGTTTTTCCTCCGTTGTATCTGCCGCATTCTGCAGTAAGATATGCTCTCCCTGCACCAGGGGATAATGCACGGGAATCTCCCCATCCAGGTTCTCCCGGTACATATCTACGGCTGTGATCTGGTGGTTCTCATAGGTAGTGTAATAATAAATCCCCCTGTCTGCATTACAGCAGGAAGTATAAATAGTGATCTCATACTTACCGTTTTCCAGACGGCAGCATCCTCTCGTCTGAGCCACGCTTCCTAAGATATGGAAAAACTGACTGACGCTTTCAGACTCCGAGGTTCCCGATACAGAATTCATTTTCGTAAAAGCCACCCGGACAAAACGGGAGGCAGAGGACAGATCGCCGGGCAGCCCCATGGCTCCCATGCCACGGCTGTACGGCTGCAGCTGAAGCTGCTCTGAGAAACGGTTCACCGGCTGATCCGGAGACAGATAACTGTAGTCATTCAGCCGGAACAGCTGCTTGTCAAAGGGAGGATTGTTCGTCAATACCCCTACGGGATTGTCATAAATGTTCAGTCCCTCCCCGACTGCCTCTATCGTGATCGCCTCGTCCCTGTCCGCCAGTATCCAGTGCAGCTGTGATGTCGGAAACTGCTCGCTGAACCGCGTATCCACCAGATTGATGTGGGCTAACAGCGTCCGGGCTTCCTGCACCGTAGCACACTGTCCCAGGATCCAGGGAATGAACTCGAACTGTGCAATGTTGTCTCTGCCCTCCCGGGGCTTACGATATACGGCGTTGCCCGCGAAATTAAGACCTGCCATGCCCAGGCCCTTCTCATTGACCGCATCATAATACAGCGGATAATCCCCCACCATATGAGCGATACCGATCATGGCATAATGCTCAGTCAATGCATTCTGATGCCGTAACTGAAAAGAGTAATTACGCGGTGTCACCACCACTTCTTCTCCGTAATTAAATTCATAATCAAAAGTTCTGCCAAAATAAAAATCCTGCGATCTATAAGTTGCTGCTGTGCACATAGTGGTCTCCTTTACTGTTTTCAGATCAATGTAGATTACTCTTAGTCTATAGCATTTGCAGAATGATTGCAAGTATGCAGGGATACTTATCCCACTTGCCCACTTGACATTTTTCGTGTCTGTATGCACAATAAAAATATAGAAACTCAGTTAGATGCTTGGCTTACATTCTTCAGCAGTGATGATCCAGCCACTATTGTGCAACTTATTACTGAATATCCGGAATTTAAGCCAATGTATGAGACACTTTATCGAACGTGTCTGGATATGGAGAAAGTTATGGGATTCTTTTCACAGGAATTAAAGGTAATGGATGACAATACCGTGAAATATATGGTAGATACATTAAGTGCGGAAGTTGATACATTAACGCAACAAAAAGAAGTTCTCAGCAAAGAGAATGAGGCTTTAAGCAAGGACAATGAAATTCTGAAGCAGAAACTTGCTGAATTAGAAGCACAACTCTCAAAAGAAGACATAGTAAAAACGGTTGACGAAAATCTGCCGTTGTGATAACATTTAGTCGCAAAAAGAGTGCTGCCGTACAGCAACGGTTCGCCTTAGTTTATAGTTCTAAAAAGCAACTTGTACCTTTGGTGGAGGCGGTTGCTTTTTTAATGCTTTCGTTTCTGACTGGTCCGTACTCAAAAAGGTTCCACCGGAATTCTCCGGCGGAACCTTTTTATGTTAGTTTTTACACAACTAATTGTAATAATGTTTTGGATTAATCTGTGGTTAAGATTACTGTAACAGAGACAGTACACCCTGGTTAGCCTGGTTGGACTGTGCAAGCATAGCCTGACCTGCCTGAGCCAGGATATTGTTGTTGGAGTACTTAACCATCTCAGTAGCCATATCGGTATCACGGATCTGGCTCTCTGCGCTGGTGGTATTCTCTACAACGTTATCCAGGTTGTTGATGGTGTGCTCCAGACGGTTCTGGACAGCACCAAGTGCGGAACGCTGGGTGGATACTTTCTGGATAGCATCTGCAATGGTATTGATTGCTGCAGTAGCATTGGATGCATCACTACCATTTACCTTTAATCCGGTAACATGGAGACCGGATGCACTCATAGAATCAATGCTAAGATTAATTCTATTGTTTGCAGTAGAATCAGCGCCTACATGAAGGCTTATATCAATTGCCGCTGCATGAGTGTACGTTTGTTTCATATTTGCAGTTGATGTCATGTCGAATGCAGCACCATCATTAGTTGCTGTACCGGTGACCTGCTTTGAGTTAGTTATTGCAGCATTTAACGCTGCTAATTCAGCATCTTTAGCATCGTCCAGTGTTATTTCATCAGTTCCGGCATTTTGAGCAACAATTCTTTTTCCAGCCCATGTGCCACCTTCAGCAAGTCCCGAAGTGAACTTAAGCGTGAACTTACCAGTTATTGAATCAAAATCATTGCTTTCGCTGATCTTAGATGTATCACTGATCACGCTATTAAGTGTAGATACATCAAACTTTTTAAATACGCCTTCAGTAACTGGAGCTTTTGTATCATCACCTTTAAGTAAATAGGTTTCATTAAATTTTGTGGTTTCTGCGACACGATCGATCTCAGTCACTAACTGATCAACTTCGTTCTGAACATATTCTTTATCATCCTTAGTTACGCCCTTATCTTTGGCTTCCTTAAGTGCATTTTCTATATAATTAAGCTCTGAATCTGCATTATCTGTGTGGTAATAGATATTACTGTATGTGTAGCACGCCTTTGCCATATCTGTATTGTATGATGAAAGATAATAAAAGCCCATATTTCTGTAATACCTTGCCATAGTTGCCCTTGTACAGCAAAATCTATATGCCTGCTTAGTGACATCAAGGTATCTTGACATCATATTAAGGTATTTGTAACATTCTGCAAGCCCAAGATATGAATCCAAATCCACCGGATTCCAGCACAGTGCTTTCTTGTAGGCGTCTTCTGCCCTCTTGTACTTTTGAAGCTTCACGCATAAATCAGCATAAGTCCTGTAATATTCTGCAATTGGAAGCTCTGGCATAAGTATTTCTTGCTGTGGCTCAAAATAGCACGCATATATATAATATTCCATAATATGATTAGTACACAGCCATATTTTATCCGTACCTTCTGACTTTCTTACATTAAGATCATTATCCAGCATACCAGCTTTTCTTTTATCTTCGTATTCAAGCTCTATGACATCTAACACCTTCATAAGTATATCTGCCGCTTTATCATAATCTCCTGAATTAAATACTTCCTCATAATCTCCATACTGGCTCTTTAATTCATTAAGCTTTGTGTAATCCATTTTAACTTTTTCCTTTCCGGATATTATAACTTTTAGTATCTTTTCTTGTAATTCTGGCTTTTTTCTTTTCTAGATATTCTGCCACAAGGATTGCTATGCTTCTTTCCGGTACATAGACGCTTCTTGCTTCTTTATCAATAAATGCTTTATCCTGCCCATCATTCGTGGCTGCTATTATCTTAAAGCTGCTTCCCTCAACCTTTGGCAGGGCAAGATTGTGCTTTTCCCAATGCATATTATAGGCTATGTATATAAGGCTTCTTGACTTATCATCTGCGTAGGAATTGCAATACATAATTCCTATCTGCCTGCAATAATTCTCCATATCAGCATACCACGCATTGCTTCCGTGATATGACATATCCGGATAGCCTAATGATTTGGAGTCACTTAATGAAAGATTTTCCCTGCTGTGAAGAATACCATATTTCTTTCTTAAGCCAATAAGCTTCTTAGTCCATTCCAATATCTGCATTGAATCATTGCTTGTTCTCCAGTTCACCCACGAAAGCTCACTATCTATGCAATAAGGGTTATTATTTCCCTGCTGGGTGTTCATAAATTCATCTCCCGCAAGAATAAGCGGCGTACCCTGCGATAATATAACCATAACAAGAGCATTTTTAATCTGCTTAATTCTTAACTGTCTTACCTTAAGCTTTCTCGTACTGCCTTCTTCGCCGCAATTCCAGCTGAAATTATAATTCTCACCATCTCTATTATTCTCGCCATTAAGCTCGTTATGCTTGCGGTCGTAGCTCACCAGATCATACAGTGTAAAGCCATTATTACTTGCCACATAATTGATAACCGCAGCATTATATGGATTAGCACCTGCCATATTAATAAATGGCCTTAACATATCCTCATCACCTTTTAAATAACGCCTTATCGTATTCTGTGCATCATTATTACAGCTTGCCATATGCTTATATGTACCCCTGTCTGAATTCCAGCCGACAGTAATTATCTTTGTATCTGCAAGCTGTGGATCTGCTGCCAGCACATTTAGGGAATGTTCATCACAGTACAGGTGCACTCCGTCTATATGGTATTCCCTTACCCAGTACCTCACGCATTCAAGAATATATGCCGTTTTAACACCGTCAAAGAAGAATTCCATCACAACTTCAATTCCGTTATTATGCAGGCATTTTACCATATTCTTGAATTCTGTCGTGTAATCATTATATTTACCTGCCTTTTCACTAATATTATCCTCTGCTGGTATACTGTAAGATGCCTTAGGTGCATAATAAAATGCCTTGGTATAGCCCCAGCAGTTAAGCTTTTCTGCCTTTTTAGTAACAGTATTATTATAAATGCTTCCTTTTATCACACCATATCTTAAATATTCACTGCTGTCTA
>ERZ773138.2890-NODE-2890-length-12012-cov-4.764489_pt1 | contig 12012 bp, 9 predicted proteins | sample MGYA00511114_ERZ773138 | MGnify/ENA primary metagenome ERZ773138 (study PRJEB29015, sample SAMEA2737805) | human gut metagenome | biome: human gut; feature: human-associated habitat; material: faeces | place: China | collected 2012 ...
ATATGAAAGACGGCATTCTTGTTGATGAAAATGGTGAGACAGTTGATGTGTCAAAGATAAAAGTAATAGTTTCGTTGCAGCCTTATGATATAAAGATGAGTGATGAGACGGATGCCGGTCTTGTTTCGGGAAAAATTATTGATCTTATATATAAAGGTGACCATTACAGTTATGTTATTCGTGATGAATATGGGCATGACCTTATCGTAGATGATGAATATCTGTGGAATATGGATGACCAGGTTGGGCTTATAATGCCTGAGGATAAGATGAAATTCCAGATAAAGAAGTAAAACAGGAGGATTTACGGAGATGAAAAATATGTTTTCACGTAAACAGCTGGGTATTCCATATGGTTTATTTTTAGTCCTTTTTGTAGCAGCACCGTTATTAGTGCTTGTATATTATGCGTTTACGGATGGTTCGGGAAAGTTCAGCATTACAAATCTGCTGAATTTTTTCACAGACCCTAATACGCTTGGAACACTGTGTTACAGCTTTGTTCTTGCAATAGTGACAACGCTGGTGTGCCTTTTAATTGCATATCCGGTTGCCTATATACTTGCACATAGCAAAATTAAGCGTAAAGCAGTTATTCTACTTCTTTTTGTTATGCCGATGTGGATTAATTTTACATTAAGAATTACAGCTTTAAAAGAGATACTTTCACTTATAGAAGGAAATCTTGCTTTTTATCCGTTTTTTCCCCACACAGACTTCCTGTCCGTCTTCAACCTTCATTCCGGGTACGGCATTTTTTCCATCCACCGTTACAACGCCGGATTCTATCAGCCGGTCCGCCTCTCTTCTTGAGCACACACCGGCTTCGCTTAAATATTTATTCAGCCTAATCATTCTGTAACACCCCGCTGATACTGTTATCTTTTACAAAAGTATTTCCATTATATAAAAATAATACACTTGTGATATTATCCTTCTTCATGACCTTTTCAATATCATCATAATAATACCTTGGATCGACAACCACAATTTCCCTGTAATAAGGTATCAGGAACGGAATCAGACTATTGGCATAAGAATCCTTGATGATCAGAAGCCTGTCTGTCGAATCTGCCGTCGTCTTGATGTCAAGGATCGGATAATTTCCGCCAAGAAAAAGTGCATATTTGTCTTTTCCTTTAAGCTTGGAAGTATCATAAAGAGTTGCCGTCTTCTTTTTTTCATTTACATTATTTACTACAGCCTCTGTTGCATTCTTAAGATTGTCGGGTGCATAGATATATATCGGTTCTTCATATCCCGTTTCATATCCGCTCGTCGAAGCCAGTGTTCCGTTAAATGCATTGGTCACCGCATAAGGCTTCATGTCAGAGGTTTTGGATGTATCAAGCTTCATGCTTTTTGAAAGAGCCTGATAACCGTAATACGCGCCAAGTGTTGTCCAGTGATGATCTGTGTGATAATAGATTTCTTCTGATCTGTGTTTTTTTAAAATATCACTGACATCCACCCATGTATAAACAGATCCCAGTGTACTGTGAATTGCTTTAAATTGCTTCTCCTGATTCTCTGTAACTGCATATCCCGGAAGTTTATCCGATTCGATATTAGCCGCATTCGGAACCAGCATCATGTACATTGGTATATCTTTATATTGTTTTTGAAACATTTTCATTGCAGACAGATTTTCTTTCATCTGATCTTCATCCGGTTTTGCAATATCCTCCAGAAGATAATGGTCTTTCCCTTTGAACACGCCATTCGCTTTTCTCTTTCCTGCCAGCAGATCCACCCTGCTTTTTAGCATTACCCAGAAATCTCTTCCCGCGAACTGATCTGATACATAGGATTCGTACTGCTCCATCCATCTTCCGCTTTCTATTCCTGAAATTGTAAGTTCCGGTCTCTGTTCCAGTGCCCGGTTCTCTGTCGCCGAGAATTCCCGGTCACCCGTTGCCAGATTCACAACACAGAAAGCGATCATCATTATGACAAATATCACCGCTGCTAATTTATTTCTATGCACTTCTCTTCTTCTTTCCCATTTTTTTCTTGACTGTCTCATTTTTACTCCTAAAATCTGAAATACAGGAACGGATTATATGTCTCTGTCACCAGATATGCGATACACAAAATGAACAGTACCGCATATACGATTCCATTCAGAAGCGTCGTATTCCACTTCTTCCGGCGCAGCATATGCTGATATCTGACATCTGTAAGCGGAGTAGAACCAATGATCAGAATGATCCACAATACCAGATTCGTTGTAAGCAGATACAGGCTTTCCCTGTCTGCCACTCCGTGTGCTCCTGCTCCAAACATCATTCCCAGATATCTGGCCGCCCCTCCAAGTGAAGGACTAAAGAATAATACCCATCCGATCACAACCAGCACAATACTGTAAATATGGCGTACAACCGAAGGGAGTTTATCCAGTACCGGTGACAGAATATATTTTTCAATGATCAGTATGATCCCGTAATACAATCCCCATGCCACGAAATTCCATGCAGCTCCGTGCCATAATCCGGTCAGAAACCATACAACCATTAGATTGAAGATATGCCGGCTCTTCGATACTCTGTTGCCCCCGAGCGGAATGTATACATAATCCCTGAACCAGCTGCTCAGAGAAATATGCCATCTGCGCCAGAATTCAGTAATACTTTTCGCTATGTACGGATAATTAAAATTCATACAGAACTCAAATCCAAACATCTTTCCAAGTCCCACTGCCATATCCGAATAACCGCTGAAATCAAAATAAATCTGAAACATATAGGCAAAAGCACCAAGCCATGCACTCAGTACCGACACATTGCCCTTTCCAAGTCCGGTTACTTCCGTAAATATCATACCGGAAGTATTCGCAAGCAATACTTTTTTTGCAAGTCCACGTATAAAATACATGCACCCTACTCCGAACTTGTCCCATGATGATTCGCGGTTTACAAGCTGCTCTTCAACATCTGCATACTGTACGATCGGTCCTGCGATAAGTTGCGGAAACATTGTTACATATAATGCAAAGTTCAGGATATTCTTCTGAACTTTAACATTTCCCCGATAAACATCTATAATATAAGACAATATCTGGAATGTATAAAATGAGATACCGATCGGCAGTGCCAGCGGATGATATGTAATATGCACCGGCAGCACCGCATTCAGTGAATCCAGCACAAAGCCTTCATATTTGAAAAATCCCAGGATTGCAATGTTCACCACAATATTGAATATAAGGCTTCTTTTTGCCAGCCTTCTGTCCGTCAGATTTCTTGCTATATCAAGTCCACTGAAATAATTGAACAAAATGGATAACAGCATCAGGAAAATATAGACCGGTTCACCCCATGCATAAAAAATCAGACTTGCAAGCAGCAAAACCGGATTGTGGAATCTTTCCGGCAGTAGGTAATACAACACCAACACTGCCGGTAAAAATGTAAATAAAAAAACAATACTGCTAAATAACATCTTTCTAATTCCTCTGCCTTCTAATAAATACTATTCTTAAATGCGGCTTCTATGCGGTCCGCATCTTTTGAAACAGCTAATAATATGTAATACCCCCTGGTTTCATCGATTGCAGAATGAAGAAGCCTGGTCTGTTTTACACCATAGCCCTCAAAACTCTTCTTCTGTGTAGACAAACGCTCCTCTACAGCCTTCTCCACATCTTCTACCTGGCTCTTATCTTTTACTTTTACTACCAGTATCTCATTTACACTCATGACATCATCCGGTATATACAACATTGTTCCGGCATAATCGTTGGCATTCAGACCATAATACTTCTTAAGGTCCTGAGAACTTCCCTTTTTCATGCCTTTCAGAGAAACAGATTTTTCAATATTCTTTTGTATCGTATCTACGGATACGGTATTATCTCCCCCTCCGGAAACCAGCAATACCACATAGGCAATCAGTGCGATCACCATCAGATACTTACATGTATTAATAATATCCAGTCTTCCTTTTCTCATTATAATCCTGCTGCCTCCGCCATATGATCTACCCATTTCGTATAATAAGATGGTGACATATGGATCCCATCATCGGCATAATACTCCTGTTTTACCAGATCTGTATTATCGATGAATGTCACTTTTTCTTTTTTACATAATTTTTTCAGTTTTTGATTGAACTTTGGAACATTGGCAAATAAAGGTCTTGTTTCAATCGCCGACTGTGCCGCCGGAAGAATACAATTGACATAAATCTTCGTATCCGGCAGGGACTCTTTCAGATCCTCTATAACATTTTTATATGCTTTCACAAATCCGGACGCATTTCCATTCTGTGCTTCAATATCATTCATTCCATAGGCAAGAAACAGCACTTCCGGCTTCATCTCTTTGGCTTTTTTTATATGTTCCTCAATCTTTTTACTACTGACTTCCGAAACTTCCGTTCCGCGGTCTGCCTGTACATTCGCCTCATCCAGCACTCCGTACTCATATAAGCCCTGTGTGATCGAATCTCCAAGGATCAGACAATCCGCAAACTTTTCGCTTACGGATCTGTTATCTGCTGCTTCTTCCTTCACACGTTCTTCCTCTTCAAGTTTCTGGATTTTTTTATTTACTTTTCCGACATCCGTACGATCCATCTCACTCAGGATCTTCCTGCCTTTCGTTGTGTCCTGCTTTGGATTATTAAGCCTTACTGCTACAACGATTCCTCCAAGCACAATGATCACTGTTGCCAGAATTACTGCAGTCCTAAGCACATGATCCTTTTCTTTTTCCGGAATCTCTGCCGGCTGTTTAGCTTCCTTCTCCTCAGAATTTTTATTATCTATTTCCAAAAAAATTCCTCTCTTCTACATTTCTTTTTGTTGATAAATATATATTCAACTTATTTTACTGTTTTTTCATTCCCATGTCAATTTATATCAATTTTTGTGCTATAATACAGATTACATTTATTTTTATCCGGAGGTTATTCCTTATGAACGTATACCAGTTATCAGCCAAAAATTGTATGTCCCATCTTCTTTTAAAGGATACTTTTGATACATTTCTCTTTATCGAAGGAGAATTCACTACATTTAATAAATTCACCATAAGCGGTTATCTCCAGGAAGACTTCTTCGACGAAAAACTGGAAGAGACTTACTCCCGCTGGGAAAAGATCCGTGACTTCTGCTTCCAGATCATCCGTGGCAAACGCACTCCTCTGAACTTCAAGATTGTCCTTGCTCTCCCGGACGATCAGATTCCTGCCTTCCTGACAGCCCACGGCCTGACCGCTTACCGCCCGGAAGACATTCAGGGACTCTACCTCAATTTCCACTACGATGGAAGCACCCTCCAATGCATCACCGGCACTTCCCTCAAAACCTTTTCTATGGATAAGTCCATCGAAAGAGAATGGGATACCGAAGTAAAATCCATCTTAAAATCCAAAAATATCGAAGGCGAATACTAGAATACAAACAAAAACCATGCAACTATGGATTTCTCTTTCCACAGCTACATGGTCTTCTTTACTTCAACTCTCTGCCAGACTTACTTCGTAAGCAGCATCATAATCTCATTACTTCTCTTTACAAACGCTGTCATCTCTTCAGGATTCAATGGCTTATGTGCCAGCATTGCCAGATCATACAACTGTTTGCAGATAATACTTGTATTCTCGCTGCCCTTATGATCAACTACATACTGAACCAGCGGATGATTTGCATTCAGGATCAGTGTACTTGTTGTACCCATATCCATTCCGCTCATGCCGTACATCTTCATCATTTCCTGCATACGGCGGTTCTCTTCAGATAATGTCATCATAGAAGCTATATTTTCATCTTTTAATTTTTCGATCTTAACATCCAGTTTCTCGTCACCAAGCTCTTTACGGAAGATTTCTACCAGGCTGTCAGATGTCTTCTGGAATGCTTCTTTTTCCTCTTCGGCAACTTCTTCTTTTGCTCCTGCTGTTACATCTGCATCAATTCTCTGGAACTTGATGTTCTGATTGCGCTGCTCTAACTGTGTAATAAACGGTGAATCAATATTGTGGCCGAGGATTACTGCATCCATGCCCTGTTTCTTAAACATATTGATGTACTGGCTCTGCTGGATCTCATCGGTTACATAGTAGATAATCGTCTTGTCTTCTTCTTTCTTCTCTGTGTTCTGATCATCTGCTTTGTTGTCCTCTGTCTTGGCATTCGGATCTTCTACGGTTCCACCATTTGCCTCGATACAGTCTTTCAGTGTCAGATACTTATGATCCAGATTCTTGAACAGAACCGCGTCTTTCATCTTGTCACAGAACTTTTCATCTTTCAGGCATCCGAACTTGATGAACGGACTGATGTTATCCCAGTATTTCTCATAGTCTTCTCTCTTTGTCTTGCACATTCCGGAAAGCTTGTCTGCAACCTTCTTGGAAATGTATTCAGAGATCTTATTCACAAATCCGTCATTCTGTAATGCGCTACGTGATACGTTAAGCGGCAGATCCGGACAATCGATGACTCCCTTTAATACCATCAGATATTCCGGAATGACTTCTTTAATATTGTCCGCGATAAATACCTGGTTGTTGTATAACTTAATTGTTCCTTCAATAGAATCATACTCTGTGTTGATTCTTGGGAAGTACAAAATTCCTTTTAAATTAAATGGATAATCCATGTTCAGGTGAATCCAGAACAGTGGCTCTTTGTAATCCATGAATACTTTGCGGTAGAAGTTCAGATAATCTTCATCACTGCATTCATTCGGATGCTTTGTCCACAGTGGGTGGATATCACTTAATGAAACCGGACGTTTTTTGATCTTTACTTTTTCTTTGGCAGGTTCTGTCTCTACCATTTCTTTCTCGCCGTTTTCATTCTCTTTTTCTTCCATCTTGGCATCTTCGTGAATATGCTCGATTACTTCATCATCATCTTTCAGATCTGCTTCGTCGATCGTCTCATATTCAGGCTCTGCATTTGCCTTGGAAAGGAAGATTTCTACCGGCATAAATGAACAATATTTCTCCAGAACTTCTCTCATTCTGTATTCATTAGCGAACTCCAGGCTGTCCTCATTCAGATACAGGGTCATTGTAGATCCGACTTCCTGTTTGTCGCCTTCTTCCATCTCATACTCAGTTCCGCCGTTGCTTACCCAGTGTACCGGTTTTGCGCCTTCTTTGTAAGAGAGTGTATCGATATGCACCTCATCTGCTACCATAAATGCAGAATAGAATCCAAGACCGAAATGTCCGATCATATCATCTTCTGTTGTCTTATCTTTATATTTTTCAAGGAACTGTGTAGCTCCTGAAAATGCAATCTGTGTAATATATTCTTCTACTTCATCGGCTGTCATTCCAAGACCGTTATCTGTAAATTTCAGAGTTTTTTCTTCTGGATTAACCTCAACTTTGATCGCCGGTTTGTAATCATCCGGTAACTGGTATTCACCCATCATATCCAGCTTCTTCAGTTTTGTGATCGCATCACATCCATTGGAAACCAACTCACGTGCGAAAATATCGTGATCGGAATATACCCATTTTTTAATGATCGGGAAAATGTTTTCACTGCTGATTGACAAACTACCTTTCTTTGCTGCCATTGTAAATCACTCCTATTTCTACTTTTATATTTCTATCATATTAGTGACAAAAGATGCCGTATTGCCGACTGGCCCACATCTTTTTGTTACATTTTTCATCTAACAGATATGATAATACTGCATATTTTAAAAGTCAATAGAAAATTAGCACTCTTTTAAAAAGAGTGCTAACAATTCTATGAAATTTATAAACCATTTATAAACTTTGATATTTTTATGATATTTTCGCCGAATATCCTTATATTAATATTATATGTGCCGTACCATTTTTCCGGCTACTCTATGCTTTTCAATGATTCTACCATGTCAATTTTCTTTAACTTGAAATACATTACCCAGTTTACGAATAATGAAAATCCTATCGTAAATAAAAAGCTGTAGATATAACTCGGAAGATAAATGCTTCGTCCAAACATCGCCGCATCCACTTCCACCGTCTGAATTACGAACAGGTGCAGGACTTTACCGAATATCACACCTACGAAAGCTCCAATTAGCGTCAGCAGGATATTTTCCCGGAATACATATTCCGCTACTTCCACATCATAGAAGCCAAGCACTTTCAAAGTTGCAAGCTCTCTCTGACGCTCTGTAATGTTAATACTGTTCAGATTATAAAGTACTACGAATGCAAGCATTCCCGCCGAAACGATCAGGACTATGATCACCAGATTCAGGCTGGCAAGCATATCATCCAGCTGATCCTTAATATCATGCAGATAAGAGATTGTCAGTACCTGATCTTTCGCAAGGATTTTTTCTCCGGCTTTTTTCACCTGCTCTTCTGAATATCCATCCTTTGCCCGGAACATGATACAGTTATATTCTGCTGTCTTTCCATATACTTTCTTATAATACTGCGGCGTAAAATATATGTAATGTCCCATATAGTTCTCACAGATATGCGCAATTTTTACTGTGACACCTTTTGCCATACCGTCCTTAAGATTTATCGTATCACCTTCTTTTACATTCAGAAGTTTTGCCGTCTTCTCACTGACAATTGCACCATTGTCTGTAAGTTTGTATGATTCTTTCGTCTTCCTGTCATGGAAATCTTCATATTTTCCGACAATATCCGGATTGCCAAGTACGCACTGATAAACGGTGCGTTTTTTATTTCCCTTTGATGCCGTCACGCTCTGCATCCTCGCATCCATATAAGTCTGAATATCCGTATCTTCTTTCAGATATTCCTTCAACTCTTCTTTCTCTGTCTTTGTTACATCATCCTTGTAGAAAATGTGCCCGTCATACAGTTGGATCTCATCGTACTGAATATCTGCGATCTCATATACCGAATCCTTTACCCCATATCCAACCAGCATCAGTGCCATACAGCCGCCAATTCCGAATATCGTCATAAAGAAACGTTTTTTATAACGCATCAGGTTTCGGATTGTTGATTTCCATGTGAAATTCATTCGTTTCCAGATAAATCCGATTCTTTCCAGGAACACTCTTCTTCCCTTTTTTGGTGCCGGCGGACGCATCAGCACAGCCGGTTCTGCAGCCAGTTCTTTATAGCAGGATGCAAGTGTCGCTCCCATGGTACACACGATTGAAGCGGCCGATGCCATCACCGCATAACTCATATGATATGGTACATAAATCTTCGGAATATGCGGATACATAATCTCATATGCATAAATGATAATATACGGCAAGATTTTTTCTCCTGTCAGCACTCCCAGAATACTTCCTCCCGCTGTTGCAAGAAGCGCGTATCCCAGATACTTGGAAGCAATAGAAAAATTACCGTATCCCAGTGCTTTCATTGTACCGATCTCAATTCTCTGCTCTTCCACCATACGGGTCATACCGGTCAGACTGATCAGAGCAGCAACTAAGAAGAACATCACAGGAAATACTTTTCCGATTGCACGCATACGGTTTGCATTTTCCCCAAATCCATCATATTCTACCAGTGTACTTCTATTGTATACATACCATTTTGGATTTTTTATCTTCTTAATCTGTTCTTTTGCATCAGCAAGCTTTTTCTCACCTTTTGCGATTTCTTCCTCAGACGTCTCTTTTCCGTCCTCATATTCTTTTCTCGAATCGGCAAGTTTAGCTTCATTTTGAGCAATTTCTGTCTCGCCATTTTGCAATGTCTGCTCCTGTGCTTTCAACTCTGCTTTACCGGCATCTAATTGTTTCTGTCCGGATTCTATACTTGCGGCTGCACTGGTAAGCTTTGCTTCACTGGCGTCCAGCTTCGCTTTTGCCTGGTCAAGCTCGGCTTTCCCACTTGCGAGCTTTTGCTTTGCTGCATCAAGTCCGGCCTTCTGGATCTGATAATCCTGTTCTTTTGCATCCAGTGTCTTCTTGGTCTCCTGCGCCTGCTGCTCCATTACCTGGATCTTCTGTAATAATTCCTGATCCTGGTTGGGATTCTCCTGATCCGGATCCTGTCCCGAACCGCCTGCTGCCTGTGCTTTTAGTGCCTCAATCGTATTCAGAAGAGTCTGATATCCCGCCCAGCCTTTATCCAGTTCGGCTCTGTATGTAACCAGGCCTTCCTCTCCTGCCTGAATCTTTGCCTGCGCTTCTGCATACTGGGAATCATACGCAGCTTTTCCTTGTTCGTACTGTTTCTTTCCCTGGGAAAGCTCTTTCAGTCCATTTTGATACGTCTTTTTCGCCTGATCCAATTCTTTTTGTTTTGTATCTATCGTCTGCTTTGCTGTTGCAATCTGCGACTTTCCACTCGCAATCTTTTCTTTTGCCTGCGAAACCTGCATCTCTCCATCCGTAATCTGCTTTTTGGCATCCTTAAGCTTCTGCTTCGATTCCGCTTTGCCATCATCCAGCTTTTTCTGCGCTTTCGCAAGTTTTTCATTTGCCTTATCTTCAAGTTCCGACTTCCGGATCTTTCCTCTTTCTTCTGTGATTGCTTCGATTCTCTTTTGGACGGTCTTTACTTTCTCTTTATATGCCTTCGTATAAGCAGTCAGATCTTTTGCACCTGCCACCTGTACGTACATTTCCGTATACACATCCAGATCAAAGGTTTTCTCCGGAACCACTACGAATCCGCTTATCGTACCGGTTCCAATGGTTGTGCTTCCTCGGCTCAGTGAAATGTAGTATGGGGAATTTCCTTTTCCGACTACTTTTAATTCATCCGTCTTCAATGTATCTGTCACCTTGTCATCTGTTCCGGACTTTAATTTTATCGTCTCGCCGATTTTATAATTCATCTGGTCATCAACCAGACATTCCCCTGCTTTTTCCGGCATACGTCCTTCCCTTACCGTGATCTTATTCATATCCTCCATCGCTGATATCACATGAAGTACATATTGCTTCTTATTCTTTATATTCAGGAAATCTGCACTGTAGGCACCTTCAGCCTTTCCCACTCCCTTTACGTTTCCGACCGCACTTACATCCTCTTTCGTAATTCCAAGCATACTGACAGCCTTAATGTCCATCAGATCCGATTCATCAAAATACGCATCTCCCGTAATTCTCATAGATGGTTCCGATGCCCGGATTCCAGAAAAGAACGCAACACCCAAAGCAACAATAAAAAGAATTGAAATAAAACGGCCAAAATTCCGTCGGATCTCCATGTAAAAATTCTTTCGTGTTATCTTTCTTGCCATCTGTTATCCTCACCTCTTTGTCTTACCATTCTATGGTCTCAACCGGAACCGGCTGCGGATTTTCGATGATCTTATCAACCCGTCCGTTCTTGATCTTGATCACCCGGTCTGCCATCGGTGCTATTGCCGAGTTATGTGTGATCAGTATAACTGTCATACCATTGTTCCGGCATGTATCCTGAAGTAATTTCAAAATGGATTTGCCTGTATTGTAATCAAGCGCTCCCGTTGGTTCATCACAGAGTAATAATTTCGGATTCTTCGCAAGTGCCCTTGCAATCGACACTCTCTGCTGTTCTCCTCCTGATAACTGAGCAGGAAAATTATCCAGACGGTCCCCAAGTCCTACTTCTTCCAATACCTCTTTTGCATCCATCGGATTTTTACATATCTGGAGTGCAAGCTCCACATTCTCCAATGCCGTCAGATTCGGTATCAGATTATAAAACTGGAACACGAATCCGATATCGTCTCTTCTATATGCAGTCAGCTGCTTCGTTGAATACGTAGCAATATCCTGCCCATCTACCAGCACCTGCCCATCAGATGCCGTATCCATGCCGCCAAGAATATTGAGAACTGTGGTTTTCCCGGCTCCACTCGGACCAACAACAACTGCAAATTCTCCCTTTTTAATCTCAAAATCAATTCCTGCGGCCGCCATGATCTCAACTTCGCCCATCTGATATATCTTCTTAACATCTTTCAAAGTCACAAATTCACTCATGCATACTTCCTCCGTGTGCGTATATTTGTATGTCAATTATACCATCTTTTTCGTGGAAACCACAGGGGCAATTTTCTCTTTAATGCATTAAGCGGTTGATACCCGGCCGGAAGAAAAGGAAGAGAGTCCCGCT
>ERZ773138.2891-NODE-2891-length-12006-cov-3.076646_pt1 | contig 12006 bp, 13 predicted proteins | sample MGYA00511114_ERZ773138 | MGnify/ENA primary metagenome ERZ773138 (study PRJEB29015, sample SAMEA2737805) | human gut metagenome | biome: human gut; feature: human-associated habitat; material: faeces | place: China | collected 2012 ...
TCCCTGCACAATTAACCGCTCTTCCGGCAGGCAGTAGTGTTTTAAAAAAATAATATATTCCAATCCATGCCGCAATATGAAGCAGATCGATTGATATTTCCAGCCAGATCTGCGGCTTACTTTTGATTTCCACTCCCCGTTTCACCAGCTACACCTCCCAGTACATAAAGCCGTCCTTTGGCTGTCCTGCTTCTCCTTCTCGGCAAAGAACGATTCCATAAACCGCTTCTCCCTGTGTTTTCTTTTCTTCTGCCAGGCAATACAACTCCTGCGTTTCTTCCGGAGTAATGATCAGATAGCATTTGCTGCTGCTTCCATGTTCTTCCAGCTTCTTCCATAGAGCTTCCAGACTTCCCATGAGATTTTCAGCGTCTGCCAGGGCAAGCTGACGATCCACCAGATTCAGATGCTGTCTGGTATTCCCTGCGGGACAGTCGATCTGCTTCCCGGTAAGGACGTCTGTCATATTGCTGCACAGAGACACCGGAATGCCTTTTTGAAGCAGATCTGCTGCCACGGAAGATGCCAGTGAGATCGCCATTTCCTGCATTTCTCTTTTATGTCCTTCGTTACGGCACCTTCCATCCAGCAAAATACAGATTTCCTGGTCATAGCTTGATTCATACATATTTACAAGAAGCTTTCCGCTTTTGGCCGTACTTTTCCAATTGATCCGCCGCATGCTGTCCGTGGGGCGGTACTCTCTCATCCCGCGAAACGCAAAGGGATCCTCCTCCAGCGTTCTGCGCGCCAGCTGCTCCCCCTGCATCCTGCGGTACAATATATCAAACCGGCTGACATCCCGCTTATAGGGATATACATAAAGACAGGTCTTATTTTCTCTCCGCTCAGAGCATGTAGTGGTATATAAGAAATCCTTTGCCAGTACATCAAAGGAATCCAGTTCATAAAAACCACGCCGGGAAGGAATAAACTCCAACGTCCGGGTAATCCGTCTCCGGCCTCCCGCCGCAAAAAGATCTGTACGGTAATAATAGTCTGTTACCGAGGCATTTCCATCCTGCTCAAACAAAAAGGCGGCAGAGGTTTTAAATTTCACCTGAAGAGAAGGAAGCGGCATTCTCTTTTCGTTGCAGATGGTTTCCTCCAAAAGACAACGCTCACCGGCATTGACCCCCTTCTGGCAGAAATGCAGACTTACCGACAGCCCCTTCTTCCAATGCTCCTGAAAATACCTGTTTTCTCCATATAACACCAGCACAGCCATGATCACTGCAATGATTAAAATCACATTCTCACCTCGTCCATTCTTCTGTGGGTGCCGGAACAGTATCCAAAATCCCATGCAAAATTTCCTGTGCCGTACCACCCTGTCCCGTGCGATACGATACAATGCGGTGTCCCAATACAGGAACACACAGCTCTTTTACATCATCCGGCGTCACATATTCTCTGCCCTTTATCGCCGCATACGCCTGTACACAATGAAGATACGAAAGGGTTCCTCGGGGATTTACTCCCATCATCAGGGCAGAATGTTCTCTGGTCGCCTGAACGATCTGTACCAGATACTTCCGTACCCCGTCACTGACATAGACCTGACGGCATAACCGCTGCATCTGCAGAATCTCCTCACAGGAACAGACCGGTTTTAACTCCTCTAACGGATCCTCCGTCTGATACCGGTCAATGATCATCAGCTCCTCCTGCATCGTCGGATACCCCATAGAAAGCTGCATAGCAAAACGATCGATCTGCGCCTCCGGCAAAGGATATGTCCCCGTCGTCTCCACCGGATTCTGGGTGGCGATCAAAAAAAACGGCCGTTCCATGGACCGCGTCACGCCATCCACCGTCACCTGCTTCTCCTCCATACACTCCAGCAGACTGGACTGAGTTCTGGGAGTTGCACGGTTGATCTCATCGGCCAGAAGAATATTGCAAAAAACAGGTCCCGGTGTAAATTCAAACGCCCCCTTGTCCTGCCGGAAAATATTTAAACCGGTCACATCCGAAGGCAGCAGGTCCGGTGTAAACTGAATTCTGCCAAACGCTGCATCCAGCGAAGCTGCAAGTGCTTTCGCAAGCTTGGTCTTTCCCGTTCCGGGCATATCCTCCAGAAGTACATTACCTCCCGCCAGAAAAGCTGCCATCAGCTTCTGAAACACCGCTTCCTTTCCAACGATCACTTTTGATATATTATTTTGTATTGCCATTACTTTTTTGGCAAGCTCTGCCGTTTCCACCTGCATATCCATATTCATCACCCTTTCTTTTTATAAAGTCCGCCCGACTGTCTCAGCCTCAGACATTTGCAATTACTTTTCTTCATCTTATCACATAGCACATCAGGGGGCAAACCGCTTTTTAGCGATCTGTCCCCTGATATCTGATAAACCTGTATTCTACTGTCTATTCTACATTCTTTAACGCCTCATCCATCGGCACCTTCTTGATCCGGTGCATCTGCATAGCCGCTACCACCAGATAGGAAACGATCGCCAGAATAAAGCACTGTACATATGTTTCCTTAGAAATGCCAAATGGAATCCATCCACTGTATCCCTTCATAAACGCCACAAAGATCTGCCGGATCAGCTCCGTTACCAGCACAAAGCTGATAAGGACTGCCAAAAGAACAACCCAGGACGTAGCAACCAGATAAAGCTGTCCGATCTCCCGATCCTCATATCCCAGAATCTTTACCATAGATATGGAGGTAGAGTTTCGTTCCAGAATGATCTTGGTCAACAGATACACTACCAATATGAACATAACCACTGCAAAAGCCTCCACGATCGTAAACATATCCCCCATGGATACCTTAAGCTGTTCTGCCATCTTCGTCATGTCTTTTTCTGTAATACAGTTGATTATTTTGTTATCACTGATATCCGTAATCTTGGAGTTGGAGAAATAAGCGCTGTAATAATCTTTATCCACATCAAAAACATCCTCGTAATAGCTGTGACTCATGTAAACACCTATGGTTGTCGGGCTGTCCAGAATACCTCTGACCTGCAGCTTGATCAGCTTATCCTCATACTGCTCCTTTAACAGGAAGTCATCCCCCTCCTTCAGCTTATATTTTTCTGCCATTCCACTGGAGATCACCGCCCCCTTCTCCGGCAGCTTATCCTTGATATAACGGCTGTTGTCAAAGATGCCATATACTGTCGCCGCTTCCTGATTATAGCCATCCACATATGTATTCATAGTACATACAGCAAACTTCTCCGCATCCCTGTTGGAGGTCCGGGCATCACCCTTGAGCATATACTGGTACTTTGCTGCCATATGCTCTCTGGAAATATTGGATACGTTATTTAAAAGCGGTACAAACATCATACCAAACAACAAGATTGTGGATGCCACAAAAACTCCAAAGATCAGCGTCAGATAGCTGGATATATTCTGCATGATGATACGCAGACGGAAACGGTTAAAGAACTTGAAATGTGGCAGCTTTACTGCTTTCTTTCTCTTGCTCTTTGTCAGATCCCTGCGGATAAACTGTAATGGAGACAGCTTCAGCTTGCGGATCAATGTAGCCCCCGTTACCAGGAGCATTAACAGAATCGGAACAAGCGTAGTCAACACAAATGCCTGCTGGTTCCAGAGGGTCTCATATTTTGGAAGACTATAACTGGAGTAATAGAGATCCGCAATCACACCTTTCATATAAGTATATCCCAGTATATTTCCCACCAGAGCCGCCAAAAGCGTCACAATGATCGGCATGGAAATATAATGACGGAACAGCTCGCCCCTGGTATAACCGGAAGCCCTTAGGGTTCCGATCACTGTTGCCTCCTTGGTAATGGTATGGCTGATGGTCACACCAAAGATAAATGCAAGCACTGCGATCAGGATATAGAGAAACGCTAGCATGGAACCGCGGTCACTTCCCAGATCATCCCCCGCAAAATTCATTGCCTGATTGGTATAACGAGGAACGTAATCATCAATTCCGTTGTCCATGTTCAACACTCCCAGCATAGAGCCGAGAGCCGTTGCCCCGCCGCCTTCTCCGGCAGCATCCACTACCGTTTCCAGCAGATCATCGGACCACTTTTTCTCTTCCATATCATCGACCGGATCACCGGCATTGTAGGTCCAGGCGTAATTATATGTGAGATTACGGTCGGAGAGTGACTCAAATTCACTTTTTGTTCCCATTGCCACTCCGAAATTCACAGAATCAAACATCATATCGGAATTATTCTGAAACATCGTAGTATAATCGGAAAAAGAAACCAGACCGGATACGGTATAATCCTTCCCATCAATGGAAAGAATATCGCCTGTTTTTGTCTTGTTGTTATCGGCAAACATTCTGTCGATGACAATTTCATTGTCCTTTTCAGGAAGACTTCCATCCATAATACAGAGCTGATTGATCTCATCCCTGCTTTCATAGATCCGGAGAGTCTTTTCCTTCTTATCCTTTCCTTTATAACTCCGCTCCACATAAAAGTCCGGATAAACCGTTACATCTTCTTTTTCAATTTTATTAACCGCTTCATCCTTCATCTTCTGTTTCAGATGAAAATGGCCGTTTTCTACATGATATTTTTCATAACGCTGGTTGCAGGTAGCGATCATACTGTCACTGGCAACGAGATCTCCGGATTCCAGTCCGATGGTCATTACCATAAACAGAAAGATCACGGCATACTTTCCAAACTCTGTCCGTAATTCCCGCAACAGTCGTTTATTTAATGGATTTTTCATTACCAATCTAACTCCTCTGCTGATATCTTATTTTCGTTGCGGTACGCCTTTCGGATCTTTCCATCACGAAGCTTTACAACGGTGTCCGCCATTTCCTTGATCGCATCATTATGAGTTACCATGATCACGGTATTTCCATATTTCTGATTGACATCTCCGATCAGCTTCAGAATTTCCTTGGATGTAGAATAATCCAAAGCACCGGTAGGCTCGTCGCAAAGAAGAATATCCGGATTCTTCACAAGAGCACGGCCGATCGATGTTCTCTGCTGCTGGCCGCCGGAAAGCTGATTCGGAAGCTTATGACGATGCTCATATAATCCCAGAGTATGTAACAGATCATCAATATTCAGTGGATTATCGGATAAATATGCACCCACCTCGATATTCTCCTTAATATTGAGATTCGGGATCAGATTGTACATCTGGAATACATAGCCCAAATGCTCTCTGCGGTACCTGGTCAGACGTTTTTCCGTCATATCCACCATCTTCTCCCCGTCGATGGACACATAACCGGAATCCGGTGAATCAATGCCGCCAATAATATTGAGCAATGTAGATTTACCGGAACCGGATGGACCCAGCAGTACACAGATCTCTCCCTTATCTACGCTGAGATCGATCCCCTTCAGAACCTGCACTTTGCTGTCTCCCTCACCAAAGCTTTTCTTTAGATCACTAATTTCAAGAAACATAATTTTCTCCATTCTTTCCTTTGATTGTTCCATATGCTTTTTGCGGTTGCCGTAAAGAACATAACTTTTCTTCTTCGCAGGTCCGCAATGAGGTTAGTCTTTGCTAACCACTTTCTCATTATATCATCCCTTTATTGAAATACAAACCTTATTATTGATAATTATTTTCATCAGAAATCCGAAAACAAAATTTTTTTGAATTTTTAACACAACATTAACATATATCTGTGTTAATATAGGGAGTAGGATTTTTATTCAATATGTAAAATAAGCACAGCACAAAAGGAGTTTTACCGATGACACAACGCGAATTTCGAAAAAAGTCAATTATGATCTTGGGATTATCCGTTCTTTTACTGGTCTGTATGATTTGGGATTCTGCCATATTCTCCGATTCCTCCGGGGAAAGCAGTACCGCAAACGCCCAGACCCAGTCTGTCAAAAAGGCCTCTGTTACATCAGGCTCTGCCCTGATCACAAATGTACAAGCCGTGTGGATCTCATTCGGAGATTATAAATCTGCCGGTTTATATAATAAGTCTCGTTCCGCCTTTCAGGCAAATGCCGAAAAGTACTTCAAAAAACTAAAAAAAGACGGAATCAATACGATTTATTTTCATGTTGTTCCGTGTAATGATGCGATCTACCCAAGCAAGTACCTGAAATGGAGCTCATATATGTTTGAAGCCGCTCCGGATTATGATCCATTAGACATTCTCATAAAAACCGCCCATAAACAGGATATGACCTTCCACGCCTGGCTGAATCCTTACCGCCGGAAAATGGGCGTCAGCTACAATCCGGGAGCAGACGCTTCTCTCAAGCGGATTCAGCGCATTGTCACAGAGATCGTCCGGAATTATGATGTAGACGGCATTCATTTTGATGATTATTTTTATCCTGCCCACGGAAGAGGGGCACAATATAACAGCGTATCTACCACCAAAAGGAAACGTGTGATCAACAGAATGGTCCGTACCATTTACCAGACGGTGAAGGCACAGGACCCTGATATACTCTTTGGTATCAGTCCGGCCGGAAATATTGAATATGCCGAAAGCCTTGGCTGTGATCTGTCCACCTGGCTCAGCAAGGACGGATATATTGATTATATCGTGCCGCAGATCTACTGGAGCGACCAGTACCGTCTCGGAGGTAATGTTACTCCTTTATATACGAAACGTCTCAACAAATGGATCAAATTAAACAAAAACAATACGCCGATGTACATTGGTCTGGCAACCTACCGCGCCGGTACATACAGTTCTTCCGATCTGGGATGGCGCCGCAAAAACAACAATCTTGTTACACAGATCAAAAAAGAAAAAGCAGCGGGCTGTGACGGTTTTGTACTGTTTAGTTCCAGTTACATGTACCGCAGCCGCGCTGCAAAGGAAATGAGTAATTACAGAGATTATATCAGATGATCTCAAGTCCATTGATAATACTTGTAATCTGATATTCTAAAGCAAATACCGCGGAATCATATTCCGGATATGTGTCCTTGACGTATTGTATCAATGGATAAATATATTTTTTCGTTTCGACGATATATGCCTGCATGCGTTTTTCTGAAAAAACTCCTGCCATCGAAGATACATTGTGGCAGCGGTCAAAGATTTTCGCAATGCAGGCTTCTTTACTTTTCCGTATATCCTCCATATAACGCTGCATCATTTCTTCTTTCGTCTCACCTTCTCTGCGGGTTTTGGTGATACAACGCACGCCCTGGCGCACTTTCTCATTGACAGTAAGCTCCTCCGGAGATACCGGACAATCCTCACAGACATCATGAAGGAGCATCACAGCCAGAAGATCATCGTCATCCTTTGCCACTCCCAGAGCGATCCCGTGCATTGCAAGCATCATAGGATGAATAATATAGGGCCTGCCCTCGGTACGTTTCTGTCCGTGATGAAACCGAATGGCCGCCTCCAGTGCCACAGCACTCTGCTGCATATGATGCTCTTTGATGTACTCCCGCAAATACTGCTCCATATACGCAGCTTCCTCGTCAAACTGTAATCTCAAATCATTTCCTCCTTTTGCCCAACTGTGCAAGCATGATCACTACCATAATGCCTGTCAGCAGCTCTGCTGTCATGAAAGAACTCCAGATACCTTTCATCCCCCAGATCCTGCTCATGGTAAAGGCACAAAGAATGATAGCAACCACTCCTCTTGAAACTGATGCCGCCAATGCCTGCAGTCCGCAATCAGAGGCACTCAGATAACCGGTAGCAACTATATTTATTCCCGCAAAAAGAAATCCCGGAAAATAAAGTCTGACTCCATCAAATGCAAGGCTCCGTAAACTCTCCGAGCCCTCACTGTTAAACATAGCAATTAACGTATTGGTCTGTACTCTGGTGATCACTATGATGACCGCCGCAATGCCAAGAGCTGTCCAGATTCCATAACGCAGGATCTTTCGTGCCGATGATTCATCCCCCTGCCCATAGTATCTGCTGATCAACGGCTGGGAGCCCTGTGCCACACCGTTGAACATGGACATTGCCACCAATGCCAGATTGGCAATAACTCCATAGGCTGCCACTCCCACATTTCCGGCAATGCCCAGGATTAAAAAATTAAACATCGTGGTGGTAACTCCTGATGAAAATTCTCCGATAAAGGCAGAGGTACCGAGCTGACAAGCCTGCAACAGACGCTTCGGCGAAGGCCGCTGCCACAAAAAGCGGATCTGGTTATCTTTTCGTAAAAAATGCGTGCCACAGACACAGGAACTGACAACAGGAGACACTGCTGTCGCCAATGCAGCACCTGCCATCCCCATCCCCAACGGAAACATAAAGATATAGTCAAAAATAATATTAAAAATACTTCCGGCCAGTGTCGCCGTCATAGCCAGAGATGGTGCCCCATCATTTCTTACAAAGGCATTCATTATAAAATTGATCATAAAACATGGTGCAAATATCAGAAAAATCCTTGCATAGGGAATCCCAAGGGCTGCGATTAAAGAATCACCACCCATTATTTTCAGAATCCGGTCCGGAAAAAATGCCCCGGCCAGCATAAATGGAATACTCAGAAATAAAACAGAAAAAATAGCATTGGAGAAAAAGCGGTGACATACCGAATCCCCCTGTGCCTTTAAAATTGTAAAACGTGTAGCAGAGCCAACACCTACCATAGAACCAATGGCATAGATCAGATTATATAATGGCAGACAGAGATTTAACACCGTAATTCCATCGGCACCTGCTGCTTTCGATATATAAAAGGTATCCGCCAGAATATATATGGATATCCCCAGCATTCCCAATATATTCTGCGAGACAAACTTTATATATTCCTTTCCAAGGCTCTGCGACATTCTATCGTTTCATAATGCTTTTCTTATAAGCATCATTTTCCCCTTCGTTTTTATAATTAGATTTTAACGATGTCACAGAGATAAGTCAACGGTTTTTCCACTCTGCTCTGCATCCTGTGCTGTTTTTTCTGCAGAAGAAGTATAGACAGCCATCTTTCCTGACTGCCGGAAAATCTTATTGGCAATGGAACGCAGAGAAACAGATATATTGCCCTTAGAGGAAAGAATCTCCTCAATCTTTGCCGGACGTGCTTCGCCGAATTTGTCCTCATCCAGGGTCAGACTGCCGTTTCCCTTTAACTCAATGCCAATGGATGCCAGATCATCCTTATTATTTTTGATCATTTTGGTCATTTTCTTTTTTAATGAAGTAAGCCGGCTATCCTGATTATCCTCCGTGGATTCTATCAGATTATTGTATGTCTTTACAAAAGCCTTGGCATTTTGCAGCACCTCCGGACCGTGATCACTGTCATACTCCAGAGAATTGAGCTTCTCTGCCATCCGCTTTACCGCCCTGGCATCTGCAGAAATAATCTTTGCCTTCGGCTGGGAGCCACGGTAATCATCCTTGATGGCATTTGTATTGCCCCGGTATGCGTTTCGCATATAATAATTTACGTTATGGTTTATTGAATAGGATACTGTATCCATAATTATCACCTCTCATATATCATCAGGCTTTTCCAAGCACATTTGTCCATATCACTATTTATTGTATCGGTAGCATTACAGGATTTCTTGAGTAAAAACAATGGGACAGAAATAAAAAAGTGGCTGTCGGAAAACCACTTACCCGTTAACCAACAGTCACTTTCTATTTGGGAAACATTTCATTCCGTGACAACTGTCACAAAAAATTGAAATATTTATTATGCATATTTTGCTGTATTCAGTTTTACACCAGGACCCATTGTGCTTGCCAGTGTAACACTTCTGAAATACTGTCCCTTTGCAGATGCAGGCTTTGCCTTACGGATTGCATCCATAATTGCATTTACGTTATCTGCAAGCTGCTCCTCTGAGAAGGAAGCCTTTCCTACAGCAACGTGGATGATATTAGCCTTATCCAGACGATACTCAACCTTACCGGCCTTGATATCCTCGATAGCCTTTGTAACATCCATTGTAACAGTACCAGCCTTAGGGTTTGGCATTAACCCACGAGGTCCGAGAACACGACCCAGACGACCTACAACACCCATCATATCCGGTGTAGCTACTACAACATCAAAATCGAACCATCCTTCGTTCTGGATCTTAGGAATCAGTTCCTCTCCACCAACGAAATCAGCACCTGCAGCCTGTGCCTCATCAAGCTTTGCACCCTTTGCAAATACAAGTACACGAACAGTCTTACCTGTTCCGTGTGGCAGTACAACTGCACCACGAACCTGCTGATCAGCATGACGTCCATCAACGCCAAGACGGATATGAGCTTCGATTGTCTCATCAAACTTTGCAACTGCTGTCTTCTTAATAAGACTTACAGCATCCTCAACTTCATACTGTGTCATCTTATCTACAAGCTTAGCAGCTTCTACATATTTTTTTCCCTTTTTCATATTATTAACCTCCTAGTGGTAGTAACGGCGTGTCTTAATGGCAGTGATCTGCCAGCCTCCCACGACGTCCAATCTCATAACAAGTCTTTTTATGAATCTGTATTTTTACATCGAGTTATTTATTAGTCCTCTACAACAACGCCCATGCTACGGCAAGTACCGGCGATCATGCTCATTGCTGCCTCTAAAGAAGCTGCATTCAAGTCAGGCATCTTGGTCTCTGCAATTTCCTGTACCTGAGCCTTGGTAATGGTTGCAACCTTTGTCTTGTTAGGTACACCAGAACCGGACTGAATCTTGCAAGCCTTCTTGATCAGTACAGCTGCCGGAGGAGTCTTTGTAATAAAGCTGAAGCTCTTATCCTGATATACAGTGATAACAACAGGGATGATCAGATCTCCCTGATTTGCTGTCTTCGCATTGAACTCCTTTGTAAACTGTACGATATTAACTCCATGCTGTCCAAGGGCTGGTCCAACAGGCGGTGCTGGAGTTGCCTTTCCGGCAGGAATCTGCAATTTAATATATCCTTCGACTTTCTTAGCCATTTTCTTTACCTCCTATATATTTTCCATGACGCATCTGCGCCGAAAATCACACTCTTTTGTGCGGCATCTGTGAAACAGATGACTTTTCAGACGATCTCCACATCGTTGAAACTAATTTCAACCGGTGTTTCACGTCCAAACATATCGATGTTGATCGTGACCATACGGTCCTCGTGATTGATCTGGCGAACAATTCCTGTCGTATCTTCCCAGACACCGGATTTCACAACTACGGAATCACCAATGCTGAACTCACATGCCGGAGCATCAGCCTTCAGTCCCATGCTTGCCATTTCAGCTTCTGTCAGTGGAACCGGTTTGGATCCCGGTCCTACGAATCCGGTAACACCTCTGGTGTTGCGGACAACATACCAGGTATCATCGTTCATGACCATGTTGAGAAGCACATAGCCCGGAAACATCTTTTTCTGGACCTGCTTGGCAGCTCCGTTTCGCATCTCCACTACTTCCTGCAGCGGAACACGAACTTCCAGAATCTGGTCTTCCAGGTGTCTGTTTTCGATTGTTTTTTCAATGTTGGCTTTTACTTTGTTTTCATACCCGGAATAAGTATGAACAACATACCATTTCGCTTCTGACATACAATCACCGTTATCCTTACTTCACTAAAAGATTTATTCCTTCCAGAATAGCTGAGTCAAATACACTGATGATCACAGCAAGTACAACCGTAATGATCGTAACTGCTATGGTCTGCTTAACAAGTGTAGTATTGTCAACCCAGACAATCTTTTTGAATTCCGATTGAAGTCCCTGAAACCAACTCTTCTTCTGGCTTTTGCCAGCAGATTTTTCATTTCCTTGCATAGCCTGACCTCACAATTCTCTGTGAGTAACTGTTTCGTCCAGTTACCTTGGATTACTTTGTTTCCTTATGCAGAGTGTGTTTGCGGCAGAACTTACAATATTTCTTGGTTTCCATTCTCTCAGGATGGTTCTTTTTCTCCTTAGTCATATTGTAGTTACGCTGCTTGCACTCGGTACATGCTAATGTAATCTTAACGCGCACAACTTCCACCTCCAGTGTTTTCATTTGCGTGAGTCTTTTCTGCTTTTCGGGCATAAAAAAAAGACCTAACTTCCATGTCGCTTGTCTAGTTTAGCACATACCACATATATAAGTCAAGCATTTTCCCTTA
>ERZ773138.2895-NODE-2895-length-11983-cov-3.716465_pt1 | contig 11983 bp, 10 predicted proteins | sample MGYA00511114_ERZ773138 | MGnify/ENA primary metagenome ERZ773138 (study PRJEB29015, sample SAMEA2737805) | human gut metagenome | biome: human gut; feature: human-associated habitat; material: faeces | place: China | collected 2012 ...
TGGCGCCGCCTAAGCCTGCCGCCGCAACAGCTAAGCCTGCCGTTTTAATATCGCCGGAGTTCATAAATGCGATTATTAAAAATGTGATGAAGAATATGAGCGCCGCACCGAAGTCACGCATTAAGATAAGCGCACCCACGCAGGCAACCGAAAATATAATAAAACGGATTATATTTTTAGAAGTTTGAATTTTTTCAAGCGTTGCCGCACCGACGAAGATAAACGCAACCTTTACAAATTCCGACGGTTGGAGAGTAAATGAGCCAATACCTATCCAGTTTCTTGCCCCGTACTTCTCCGTACCGAATACAAGGTTGACTGCAAGCAAAATTAATCCTGCGATTGCAACGGGCAGTCTCAATTTCATACATAAATCAACGTCGCCTAAAACAAATGTGAAAACGGTATAAGCAACAACGCTGACCGCCAAAATTATTAACTGCTTAAAGCAAGCTTTCGGATTGACCGAGCCTATAACCGTAAGTCCGACACCGGAAAGAAAAAATGCAATAAATTCAAGTTCAAAATTTCTTCTGTGAACAATTATATATAAAAGCGTCACGTAAACCCATTCAAGCGCAATGAGCACAATATTTGCAAGCATTGCTTTTGTTGAAAAATCATTATGGGCGCTTGCCGCCTCGAAGCCTGTAATAAGTTGAAAAATGCTCAAAACAAACAGCATCGCAAAATTATTAATAGGCTTGATATGCGGTATTTTTTTAGCCTTATTTGCCATTCGTGTTTCTCCTTAATTATTTTTCATAAAATACAAAAACTCTGTCACCAAAGGTGATTGTGTCCTCGTCAAAAATGAGCTGCGGCTGAGTAATAAATCTGCCGTTTAGCTTCGTTCCGTTGTGGCTGTTTAAATCCGAAAGCGCCCAGCCACGAGATGTTAAATGTATTCTTGCGTGCTCACTGCTGATTGTGTCAAGATTGATTTGTATGTCTGAATTTTGACCTCTGCCGATAAGCACGTCTTTTTTCCTTAAATAAATAGGTCTGTGAGTTTTTACGTCTACCAAAACCGCATAAGCAACATTGCCTGTATTTTGTTTCAATTCGCTCGCCTCATTTCTCATTTGAGTTTTTGAACTTGCCGAAACAGCCTCGGCACATAAAAATTTCAAAGGGATTGAACCTATTGTGATAATATCGCCGTCCTCAATAACGGCACTTCCGTGAACACTTCTGTCATTTAATTTAATGCCTGTTTTGGAAAAAGTGTCAGTTATAACCCATTCTTTTCTCTTCTTTGCAATAACTGCGTGAAAACGTGACACATTCGGCATACGCAAAACAATATCGTTAGATTTACTTTTTCCTATTGATGTTTCCCATCTGTCAATGTCAATTATAGAACCGTTGTTTTGGTCAACAAGCTGAGCAAGCTTGTGAAGTCTCGGTCTGTTTCTGAATAAAGATATTATGCAGGTGAATAGTATAATTACAGCCAAAACAGGAAGCACATATCTAAGCACACCTGTCAAAAATGATAAAGCCGTTTCCAATCCGTTCACTCCTTAATTATATATTTTAAAATTATGTATTTAATAATTATAACAATTATGTATTGTTCAGTCAAATATTTTGAAAAATTTTAATAATTTTATTACATTGCAAATGCTGCCTTACGTTGTTTTGCATAATATTTGGTTTAAAAAGGCGAATGTTAAGTTCAGTTGACAAAATTCCACGTAAAAAATATAGATTACTTTGTTCTTTTATGTTATATTTAACCCAGAGGTGATAGATATGTCTCTTGGACAAAGACTTTATGATTTAAGAAAAACGACAGGTCTTTCTCAGGAAAAGGCGGCGGAGCAGCTTGGCGTAACAAGGCAGACCGTGTCAAAATGGGAAACTGACCAAACAACTCCGGATTTTGATAAAATAATTCCTATCTGCAATCTTTATAATGTTACTACCGCTGAGCTTTTCGGCGAAGAAAAAGAGAACGATTATAGCTATAATATAGATTCAAATACAGAGCCAACCGCCGGCGATTCCTTCAGCGAGGCTGAAAAGTTTAAAATCAGGCATAAATATAAAATAAGATTTGCCGTGCTTTTAAGTATAGGAATATGCTTATATATTTTATCTGTTACTCCTTTTGTAGTTTTAAAAAATGAAAAGCTGAGCATTGTTTTGTTTTTCGTTATGATTGCTGTTGCAACAATGCTTATAGTTTTCGGTGCGATTGCAAAGCCGAAATTTGAGGATGAAAAGAAATCGGACACTCCGGAAAGCAACTTGTATAAACGAATTTGCAGTATTATGTCGGGTGTTGTACTTGTTATTTATCTTCTTTTAAGTTTTCTTACAGGCGCTTGGTATATCACTTGGGTGCTTTGGATTGTTTATGCGATTGCGTGCCAAATTGCAAAGCTTGTTTTTTCGTTGAAAGGAATTGAGATTGATGAATAAAAGTAAAAAAATCATAATTGCATTAATTGCCGTTTTAACCGCTGTTGCACTTTTTTTGCTTGGGGTTATGTCGCTTTTTATAGCCAGCGGCGATAAACTTGAAGATATGCTTGATAAAAGGGAAGACGATTTAAAAACAGTAGTTTTTCAGAAAGAGTATAGTATAAATGATTTTCAAAAAATGAAAATTGACTGCGGCTGTGCAGATGTGACGTTTAAGCCGAGCCAAAACGGAAATATCGGCGTTACTGTTTTCGGCGCAAACGATAATAAGTTTTCGGGAGAAATTAAGGATAAAACGCTTGAGCTTAACGAAATCTACGGCAAAGCAACGTTTCGCTGGGCAAAGGCGATAAAATTTAAAGGCCTTCATATTGTTGTTAAAATTCCGCAAGGCTTTGATTTTCCGGTTGATATCAATGTTGATTACGGCGATATTGATTTTGAAACCGAATATAATTCTTTGCTTAATGTTCAAATGGGCACGGGTGATTTTGAAGCGATAAGTCTCGGCGGAAAATTTGATATCTCTACGAATATAGGTGATATTTCAATCAAAAACGCAAAACCTTATGAAAATTCATCTTTGAAAACCGATACGGGCGATATCGAAGTTGATAATGTTTTAAACACAAAAATTATCAGCGAGGCGGACACGGGCAACGAGGATGTAAACGGCAGTGACGATTCATCAGGCGTTACGCTTACGGTAACGACCGATACAGGAGATATTGAAGTTAACGATAATTAAAAGAAGCCCTTTTTCGATATGAAAAAGGGTTTCTTTTTGCCGTTTTGTAATAATTTATTCAGTGAAATTTGGCTTAAAATCAACAAAAAACGCTCTTGAATGCATAATTATTCAATAACTACATATATGTAAAAAAATTTTGTGAAAAGTTACAAAATACAATATATTGTGTTTTTTTAGCTTTTTGCTATTGACATACATATTGTAATTTGGTATTATATGTTCAGTCTTGAAAATGGTTATGTTACCATTTTGTAATATATTAGGAGGGGTAAGGCATGAAAATCATTAAAAGAAACGGCTCTGAAGCAGATTTTGACTTAAACAAGATAGTTGTTGCCGTTTCAAAAGCGAACGCTGCTTGCCGCAAGGAAGAACTTACTCAAAGCCAAATCGTTGAGATTGCTGAGTATGTTGAATTTAAAATGTCTAAGGCAAATCGTGCGCTTTCGGTAGAGGAGATACAAGATATAGTCGAAAATCAGATTATGGCACAGGGCGCATTTGAAGTTGCAAGGCTTTATGTTAAGTATCGTTATAACCGTTCTCTTATCAGAAAGGCAAATACTACCGATAATCAGATTTTATCTCTTATTGAATGTAATAATGAAGAGGTAAAGCAGGAAAATTCAAATAAAAATCCTACTGTCAATTCCGTTCAGCGTGACTATATGGCAGGCGAGGTATCAAAGGATATTACTAAAAGAATTCTTTTGCCTCAGGATATTGTTGACGCTCACGAGCAGGGCTTAATCCATTTCCACGATGCAGACTATTTTGCTCAGCATATGCACAATTGCGATCTTGTAAATCTTGAAGATATGCTTCAAAACGGAACTGTAATCAGCGAAACCATGATTGAAAAGCCGCACAGCTTTTCAACAGCGTGCAACATTGCAACACAAATCATTGCTCAGGTTGCTTCAAGCCAATACGGCGGTCAGTCTATTTCTCTTTCTCATCTTGCGCCTTTTGTTGATGTAAGCCGTAAGAAGATTAAAAAACAGGTTGAATCCGAAATTGACGAGCTTGGTATTTCAATGACTGAAGAGCAGATTGTTAAGCTTACCGAAAAAAGGCTTCGTGACGAGGTTTCAAGAGGTGTGCAAACTATTCAGTATCAGGTTGTTACTCTTCTCACAACTAACGGACAAGCACCTTTTGTTACTGTATTTATGTATCTTAACGAGGCAAAAAATGAGCAGGAAAAGAAGGACCTTGCTCTTATTATTGAGGAAACGCTTAAGCAGAGAATTCAGGGTGTTAAAAACGAGGACGGCGTATGGATTACTCCTGCGTTTCCAAAGCTTATTTATGTTCTTGAGGAGGATAATATTAAGGAGGGGTCTTCTTATTTCTACCTTACAGAGCTTGCCGCTAAATGTACGGCTAAGAGAATGGTACCCGATTATATCAGCGAAAAGGTAATGAAACAGCTTAAGGGTGACGTATATACCTGTATGGGTTGCCGTTCATTCTTAACTCCTGACAGATTTACGGATAAAGGTATCGGCAATATTGCGAATGCAAAGAATTATGATCCGACGAAGCATAAATATTACGGCAGATTTAATCAAGGTGTAGTTACAATTAACCTTGTTGATGTCGCTTGCTCTTCAGGCGGAGATATGACAAAGTTTTGGAAAATCTTTGATGAAAGGCTTGACCTTTGCTATCGTGCGCTTATGTGCCGCCACAATAGGCTTAAGGGTACTTTGAGCGACGCTGCTCCTATTCTTTGGCAGCACGGTGCTCTTGCAAGGCTTAAAAAGGGAGAGAAGATTGATAAGCTTCTTTATGACGGATATTCTACAATTTCTCTCGGTTATGCAGGTCTTTATGAATGTACTAAATATATGACAGGCAAGTCGCATACCGACCCTGAGGGCAAGCCTTTTGCACTTCACGTTATGGAGCATATGAACGAGGCTTGCGACAGGTGGAAGCAAGAAACAAATATTGATTTCAGCATTTACGGCACTCCGCTTGAGTCCACAACATATAAGTTTGCTAAATGTCTTCAAAAGAGATTTGGCAAGATTCCGGGTGTAACGGATAGAAATTATATCACTAATTCCTATCACGTTCACGTTGCAGAGAAGATTGACGCATTCACAAAGCTTAAGTTCGAATCTGAATTTCAGCGTCTTTCACCGGGCGGTGCAATCAGCTATGTTGAAGTTCCTAATATGCAAAATAATATTCCGGCAGTTTTGCAGGTTATGAAATATATTTATGAGAATATTATGTATGCCGAACTCAATACTAAGAGTGACTACTGTCAGTGCTGCGGCTATGACGGCGAAATTCAAATAGTTGAAAATGAGGACGGCAAGCTTATTTGGCGTTGTCCTAAGTGCGGAAATGAGGACCAGGATAAGATGAACGTTGCAAGACGTACTTGCGGTTATATCGGCACTCAATTCTGGAATCAGGGCAGAACTCAGGAAATTAAGGAAAGAGTATTGCACTTATAATTTAAAATTGACCGATTGGATAATCTGATCGGTCTTTTTTGGTATATAGAGGTTTACTATGAATTACGGAGAAATTAAATTTAACGATATTGCAAACGGAGAGGGTGTGCGCACATCTCTTTTTGTATCGGGTTGCAGGCATCATTGCAAAAATTGTTTTAATGAGCAAACATGGGATTTTGGTTTCGGTCAACCGTTTACAGAGGAAACGATGGAGGAAATTTTGGATTCCTGCAATCACGATTGGATAAACGGCTTGTCACTCTTGGGCGGTGAGCCGTTTGAGCCTGAAAATCAAAGAGTGCTTTTGCCGTTTCTTGTTATGTTTAGGGAGCGCTTTCCCGATAAAACGATATGGTGCTACACAGGATTTACGCTTGAGGAAATTATGGGTAAGCGTGCTAATTCAAGAGCGTTTACGCAAATCAGCTCGGAAATGCTGTCGCTTATAGATGTGCTTGTTGACGGACCTTTTGTAGAGGCAAAAAAGGATATTAGCCTCATTTTCAGAGGTTCAAGCAATCAGCGGATTATCGATGTTAAAAAAACATTTGAAAATAAACAGGTGGAGCTTTATTTAGATGACGGAAAATAAATATAAAATTACAATCAATGCCTGCTTTTTGGCATATATTGTTCAGGCTATAGTCAATAATTTTGTTCCGCTGTTGTTTGTAACATTTCAAAGAGAGTTTGATATTCCTCTTTCAAAAATAACGCTTTTAATAACTTTTAATTTTTTGATTCAGCTTTTTGTAGATTTGGTTTCGGCTAAATTTGTTGATAAAATAGGGTATAAGGCGTCAATGGTTATCGCCCATTTTATGTGTGCGATAGGTCTTGTGAGTCTAACCTTTTTGCCCGATTTGTTTAATAATTCATTTGTCGGAATTTTAATAGCAGTTATGATTTACGCTGTCGGCGGCGGTCTTTTAGAGGTGATTGTAAGCCCTGTTGTTGAGGCTTGCCCGACAGATAATAAGGAAAAGGCAATGAGCTTGCTCCATTCCTTTTACTGCTGGGGTCAAATGGGAGTAGTTCTTATTTCGACCTTGTTTTTCACTGCTTTTTCTATTCAAAATTGGAGGGCACTTGCAGTTGTTTGGGCAATTTTACCTATCGTTAATGTGTTCGTTTTTATTAAAGCGCCAATTGCTTCTCTTAACGAAAACGGTGAACGTGGAATGGCAATTCGTGAACTTGCAAAAAATAAGCTGTTTTGGATACTTTTTTTGATGATGATTTGTGCAGGCGCAAGCGAGCAGGGAGTCAGTCAGTGGGCTTCCGCTTTTGCAGAAAAGGGATTGGGTGTTACCAAAACAGTCGGCGACCTTGCAGGACCTATGGCTTTTGCGTGCCTTATGGGTATTTCAAGAGCATTTTACGGCAAATTTGGTCATAAAATTGAGCTTGATAAGTTTATGAATTTAAGTTGTATTTTGTGTATTGTTTCATATCTTACAATAAGTCTTGTGCCAAACAGCGTTGTAGGTCTTATCGGCTGTGCACTTTGCGGTCTTTCGGTCGGAATAATGTGGCCCGGCAGCTTCAGTAAGGCTTCGGCTTCCATTAAAAGGGGAGGCACGGCACTTTTTGCGCTTCTTGCCCTTGGCGGCGACCTCGGTTGCACGGCAGGGCCAACTCTTGTAGGTTTCGTTTCAGGCAGGCTTAATGATAATATGCGAATGGGAATTTTAGTCGGTACAATTTTCCCGATTTTGTTATTTTTAGGAATATATTTGTGCAAAAAAGAAAAAGCACGAAACAGTTAAATCTGTTTCGTGGCAGACTGTCGATAAAGTGGCTAAACCGTGCCGTGTTATAAAACGAAATTCCATTCGGGGACCCCGACAAATTGAAAATTTGGTGGGGAAAAGGAGAAAGGAACGAAGTGTTTATTATGAATTTCAAAGAAATTCATTCAAACACGGAATTTCTTTCGACGTATCGTAGGGGCGACCATTGGTTGCCTCATATTTATCAGCAATTTTATTTCTTCATTTCTGCTCTTGCTTCTTTAATTCTTTCAACAAAGAGCTTACCTGTTTCGGTAATCAAATCATAATCGCCTGTTTTAGCGCCTTTGATAAGAGATGAACCTGCACCGACTGCTACTGCGCCTGCCTTAATCCAATCCTTAACGTTATCAACATCAACGCCGCCTGATGGCATCATAACCGCATTAGGAATAGGTCCGTGAATATCCTTAATAAATGAAGGAGTTGCGATATCGCCCGGAAATACCTTAAGCACGTCTGCGCCGCATTCCATAGCGTGAACAGCCTCTGTAGGAGTGTAAATACCAGGCATTGACGGAATACCGTAACGGTTACAGGTCTTAACTGTTTCAGGGTCAAAGTATGGAGAAACGATATATTCTGCGCCTGCCAAAATAGCAATACGTGCAGTAGCCGCATCCATAACGGTGCCTGCGCCGATAATGATTTCGCCGCTTGAATATTTAGCCCTCATAGCTTCGATAAGCTTGTCTGCGTGAGGAACGGTAAAAGTAAGCTCGATAGCTGCAACACCACCGGCAATACAAGCGTCTGTAATTTTTTCAGCCTGCTCAATTGAAGTAGCACGAACTACTGCAACAATGCCGACCTCTTGAATTTTTGCAAGTGTTTCAATTTTATTTGACATAATTATATCTCCTATGATTTTTATTATTAATTGCCTCTGTTAAACAAAATCTGACGCACTGCTGTACGGCAGATTTTGAGTGATACGTAGTTTGCGACGACGAAGCGACAACGAAGCAACGACAAGGCGAACAATGTTCGCCCCTACGTTTTTTTCAATTACGCATTCAGTAACAGTATACTATCGTTGTACCCTTGCAGAGCCGCCGTTTACCTTAGCCTCAACCTCTTTAAGAGAAGCCATTGAGGTATCGCCCGGTGTAGTCATTGCAAGTGCGCCGTGAACAACGCCGTAATTAACTGCCTTTTGCGCATCCTCATAAGTCATAAGACCGTAAACAAGACCTGAAGCGAAAGAGTCACCGCCGCCTACACGGTCCATAATTTCAAGACCCGGAAATTCAATTGAATTATATATCTTTCCGTCAGCCCAGCAGATTGCTTTCCAATCGTTTACTGTTGCAGTCTTAACTGTACGAAGGGTTGTAGCAATAACCTTAAAATTAGGATAAGCCTTTGTAACGGTTTCAATCATCTTGTAGTAACCGTCCATATTAAGCGACTTAAGGTCTTTATCGTTGCCCTCAACCTCAAAGCCAAGAGAAGCAGTAAAGTCCTCCTCGTTACCAATCATAACGTCAACATACTTTGCGATTTCCTTATTGACCTCTTGCGCCTTAGCCTGACCGCCGATACCCTTCCAAAGTGACGGACGGTAGTTAAGGTCATAAGATACAATTGTACCGTACTGCTTAGCTTTTTTAACTGCTTCAATAACAGTATTTGCGCTGTCCTCAGAAAGAGCTGCATAGATACCGCCTGTATGAAGCCAACGAACACCGAGTGTACCGAAAATATAATCCCAATCAATATCTCCCGGCTTAATTTGAGAGGCAGCAGTATTGCCTCTGTCGGAAGCGCCGACAGCACCACGAATACCAAAGCCACGCTCTGTAAAATTAATACCGTTTCTTACGTTTCTGCCGATACCGTCATACGGTACCCACTTAATAAGGGAAGTATCAACACCGCCCTGAAGAATAAGGTCCTCCATAAGATAGCCGATTTCATTTTCAGCAAAAGCGGTAACAACACTTGTCCTTAAACCGAAGCAACGGCGAAGTCCTCTTGCTACGTTATATTCTCCGCCGCCTTCCCAAGCACGGAAAGAACGGGCGGTTTTAATCCTGCCCTCACCCGGATCAAGCCTAAGCATAATTTCGCCAAGTGAAATTTCATCAAAAGTACATTCCTCTTTAGGTCTTAAATTAAGATTCATAATGTTCCTCCATATTATTCAAAATTGAAATATTTAATAGCGTTGTTATATGAAATACCCTCAACAATTTCCTTAAGGATATCCTCATCGTATGCATACATACCCTTTTCAACCCAAGAGCCGATAAGGTTACACATAATTCTTCTGAAATATTCGTGCCTGCCGTAAGAGGTAAACGAACGGCTGTCCGTTTCCATTCCGACAAACTTGCCCAAAACTCCGAGGTTAGCGAGAGATTTCATTTGAGCAGTCATACCGTCCATTGTATCCAAAAACCACCAAGCAGGGCCGAATTGAATTTTAGATTCAGCGTCGCTTGATTGGAAATTGCCGAGCATAGTTGCAAGAACAATATTGTCCTTATCATTAAGATTAAACAAAATAGTCTTTGGCAGTTTATTGTTGATATTAAGAGCGTCAAGAAGCCTTGAAAGCGGCTTAGCAATATTATCGTCGCCTACCGAGTCAAAGCCGGTATCTGCGCCGATTTTATTAAACATAAGCGTATTGTTGTTACGCATTGCGCCGATATGAACCTCCATAGTCCAGCCAAGCTCATGGTATTTTTCACCAAGAGCAATAACAATCGGGGTTTTATATACGTTACATTCATAATCTGTAAGCTTTTCGCCGTTCATAGCTTTATTAAATACAGCATTAACCTCGTCCTTGCTTGCCGGTGCATAAGGCGGGCAGTCAAACGCTTGGTCAGATACACGGCATCCTACCGAATGGAAATATTCAACTCTCTTTAAAAGCGCACAAATCACGTCGTCAACCGTTTTAATTTCAACACCCGATACCTTGCCGAGTTCTTTAATATAATCTGCAAAGCCGTCAAGGTGAATATTAAGTGCCTTGTCAGGTCTGAAAGTCGGCAAAACCTTGCAATCAAAGCCGTCAACATTCTTTAAAAGCTTGTGATATTTTAAATCGTCAACAGGGTCATCCGTTGTGCAAACAACCTTGACATTGCTTTTTGTAATAAGGCTTTGAGGAGCAAAATCACCATTGGCAATTGCCTTATTTGCACGCTCATAAATATCATCCGCAGTTTTTGCGTTAAGCGGAGTATCAATTCCAAAATATCTTTGAAGCTCTATATGCGCCCAATGATAAAGAGGATTGCCTATGCAATATTGCAAAGTATATGCAAATTTCTCAAATTTTTCTTTAGGGCTTGCGTCGCCTGTGCAATATTTTTCCTCAACACCGCAAGAACGCATTGCTCTCCATTTGTAGTGGTCGCCCGAAAGCCATAAATCAGAAATATTGTTTGGCTGATTATTTTCATAGATTTCCTTCGGACTTAAATGGCAATGATAATCGCAAATCGGCATTTTTTCGGCATATTCGTGGAAAAGCTTCTTTGCCGCATCGCTTTCAAGCAGGAAATCTTTATCTAAAAAATCTTTCATAATTTTCTCCCGAAAGTATACATAAATTTCAATGTAATTATATACCTATAACAATGTAATTATATACCTATAAAAAGATATATTCAATATGCAATTTTAATAAATATTTTTTAAACATATTGATTAAATAGTATATATATGATATTATATTTTTGGAGTTTTATAGATAAAATTATGCTAATGGGTTTATTATCTGTAATATAATTCAGAAAAGTAAGGAGAAGATTTATGCAATACGAAATTAAAGGAACTCCGTTCCCTGCTGTTATTTGCCATTTGCAAGACGGTGAGCAGATGATTACAGAGGGCGGCGGAATGAGTTGGATGACGCCTAATATGGTTATGGAAACCACAACAAACGGCGGCCTCGGAAAAGCTTTCGGCAGGCTCTTTTCAGGGACAAAATGTTCCAAAACAGGTACACCTGCCGTGGCGGAGAAGGTATGATTTCATTTACAAGCTGTTGCCCCGGCAACATCCGTGCCGTTGAAATTCATCCGGGTCAGTCTGTCATTTGCCAAAAAAGCGCATTTTTAGCATCTACACCGGGCGTTAATATGTCAATTTATTTCAAAAAAGCCCTTGGTGCAGGCCTTTTCGGCGGTGAAGGTTTTATTATGCAGAAATTTGAAGGCGAGGGAGTCCTCTTTGTTGAGCTTGACGGCTCTACCGTTGAATATGATCTTCAAGCCGGCGAACAGCTTGTTCTTGACACAGGCCATCTCGCAATTATGGACGGCACTTGCAATATGGATATTCAAACCGTTAAAGGTGCTAAAAACATTTTCTTCGGCGGCGAAGGACTTTTCAACACAATTGTAACGGGGCCGGGCAAGGTTGTTGTTCAAACGCTCCCTGTCAATAAGCTTGCGCTTGAGCTTTACCGTTATATGCCACAATCAGGCGGCAACGGATAATAAGTTATTCAAAAACACCGTAGGGGCGACCATTGGTCGCCTCCGACTGTCGATAAAGTGGCTAAA